>Ga0209343_10000507_pt1 | contig 54837 bp, 53 predicted proteins | sample RifCSPlowO2_02_FD_184026 | JGI IMG/M metagenome (GOLD analysis project Ga0209343, IMG submission 184026) | Groundwater microbial communities from Rifle, Colorado - Rifle CSP2_plank lowO2_0.2 (SPAdes) (version 2) | ecosystem: Environmental > Aquatic > Deep subsurface > Groundwater | place...
GGCGACAACTTCTGTTCGGGCGGCGACGTGCACGAGATCATCGGGCCGCTCACGAAGATGAGCATGCCCGAGCTGCTGGCCTTCACCCGCATGACGGGCGCGCTGGTCAGCGCCATGCGCGCCTGCCCGCAGCCCATCGTGGCCGCGCTGGACGGCGTGTGCGCCGGGGCCGGCGCCATGATGGCCCTGGCCTCGGACCTGCGCCTGGGCACGCCGGCGGCCACCGTGGCCTTCCTGTTCACCCGCGTCGGCCTGGCCGGTGCCGACATGGGCGCCTGCGCCCTGCTGCCGCGCATGATCGGCCAGGGCCGCGCCAGCGAACTGCTGTTCACCGGCCGCGCCATGAGCGCCGCCGAGGGCCAGGCCTGGGGCTTCTTCAACGCGCTGCACGAGAGCGAGGCCCTGTTACCCGCCGCCCACAAGCTCGCGGCCCAACTCGCGCAAGGCCCCACCTTCGCGCACGGCATGACCAAGACCATGCTGCACCAGGAATGGGCCATGACGCTGGACCAGGCCATCGAAGCTGAAGCCCAGGCCCAGGCCATCTGCATGCAGACGCAGGACTTTCGCCGCGCGTACGAGGCGTTTGCGGCCAAGCAGCGCCCGGCCTTTGAAGGCGATTGAGATGACACCTTGCCCACGCCACCGCACGCAACCACCCTCACCCCAACCCTCTCCCGCCAGCGGGAGAGGGGGCTTCACTCCCTCGCCCCTCTGGGGAGAGGGCGGGGGTGAGGGGCCCGCCAGCCAAGACCTGCGTCAGCCGCTCCGGGTGGCGCACCACATCAGGGAAGACGGCCATGGTCGCCTTTGAACACCCCCACCCGCACGGCGCGCTGGCGCCGACCGCGCACCTCGAACTGCCCTTCTTCGACGACACGCACCGCGCTCTGGCCAACGGCCTCGTGGCCTGGGCGCGCGAACAACGGGTGGACGAGTCCGACGACCGCGCCGCCTGCAAGGACTGGGTGCGGCGCCTGGGCGCCGCCGGCTGGCTGCGCTACTGCGTGCCCGAGGACCACGGCGGCGCGCTGCCCGGGCTGGACTCGCGCGCGCTGGTGATCCTGCGCGAGACCCTGGCCTACCACTCCCCGCTGGCCGACTTCGCCTTCGCCATGCAGGGCCTGGGCAGCGGCGCCATCACGCTTGCGGGCACAGCCGCACAGCAGGCGCACCGCCTGCCGGCCGTGGCCCGCGGCGACCAGATCGCGGCCTTTGCACTGAGCGAGCCCGAGGCCGGCTCGGACGTGGCCGCGATGGCGTTGCGCGCCACCCCAACCCCCACCGGCTGGACGCTGAACGGCCAGAAGACCTGGATCAGCAACGGCGGCATGGCCGACTTCTACGTGGTGTTCGCCAAGACCGAGCCGGACGCCGGCGCACGCGGCATCAGCGCCTTCGTCGTCAACGCCGACGCCCCGGGTCTGGACAGCAGCGCACACATCCAGGTGATGGCGCCGCACCCGCTGGCCACGCTCACGTTCACCGACTGCCACATCGGCAGCGACGCCCTGGTGGGCAGCGTCAACGGCGGTTTCAAGCTCGCCATGCAGACGCTGGACATCTTCCGCGCCTCGGTGGCCGCCGCCGCGCTGGGCATGGCGCGCCGCGCCTTCGCCGAGGCCTTGGCCCACGCCAAGACGCGCAAGATGTTCGGCCAGACCCTGGCCGATTTCCAGCTCACCCAGGCCCGGCTGGGCGAGATGAGCGCCCTGATCGACGCCGCGGCCATGCTCACCTACCGCGCCGCCTGGATGCGCGACCGCAGCAGCACCCACGGCGCGGGCACACCGGCCTACACGGCCGCCGCGGCCAGCGCCAAACTCACCGCCACCGAAAACGCGCAGCGCGTGATCGACATGGCGCTGCAGATGTTCGGTGGCCGCGGCGTGCAGGTGGGCCAGCCCATCGAACACCTGTACCGCGACATCCGCTCGCTGCGCATTTACGAGGGTGCGAGCGAGGTGCAGCTGCTCATTCTGGGCAAACAGGCTTTGAGATGACCCCCTGCGCCGCTTCGCGTCTTCCCCCTGAGAGGGGGACCACACCGACGGCCCGGCAAAGCCGGTTCCGTGGTGTGTGCTGGTCAACAGCACTTCGCTCCAACACCTTGGCTTTCTCGAACGCAGGAGATTCCCATGCCCTCCGCTCAAACTGATCGGTTCGTCCACGACCGCCTGCCGCCACCGGACCAGTGGCCCGAGCTGCGCTACGAGCTGCCCGAGCTGCAACAGATCCCCGCGCAGCTCAACGTGGTGCAGGCGCTGTTTGATCGCGCGGTGACTCGCGGCCACGCCGACCGGCCGTTCCTGCGCAGCGACGAGCGCACGCTGAGCTACGCGCAGGCCCGGGCCGAGGTCAACCGCATCGCCAACGTGCTCACGCGCGACATGGGCCTGGTGCCCGGCAACCGGGTGCTGCTGCGCGGCGGCAACTCGGTCGCCATGGCGCTGGCCTGGCTGGCCGTGGTGCAAAGCGGTTTGATCGCGGTGGCGACCATGCCGTTGCTGCGCGCCACCGAGCTCAAGGCCGTCATCGACAAAGCCCTGCCCTCCGCCGCGCTGTGCGACGTGAAGCTGCAGGACGAGCTCAAGGCGGCCCTGGCACAGCGTCCGGAAACGGCAAGCCTGCCGCTGCGGCTGTTCAACACCGGCGACGCGGCTGTGGTGATCACCGACTCGCTCGAAGCACTCGCCAAACACGCCAGCGACCAGGCCACGCCCTGCCCCACCAGCGCCGACGACATCGCCCTGCTGGCCTTCACCTCGGGCACCACCGGCCGCCCGAAAGCCGCCGTGCACACCCACCGCGACCTGATCGCCGCCTGCGAGACCTGGCCGCGCCACGTGCTGCGCGCCACACCCGACGACATCGTGATGGGCTCGCCCCCGCTGGCCTTCACCTTCGGCCTGGGCGGCCTGCTGGTGTTTCCCATGTGGGCAGGCGCCTCGGTGTATTTCCCCGGCATTCCGTACACGCCCGAGGCCATGGTCAAGCTCATTGGCCAGGTCGGCGCCACCATCTGCTACACCGCGCCCACCTTCTACCGCCAGATGGCCGCGTTCGCGAAGCAGCACGGCGTCGGGAAACTGCGCATCAGCGTGAGCGCGGGCGAGGGCCTGCCCGACGCCACCCGCCAGCTCTGGAAAGAGGCCAGCGGGCTGGAGATGCTCGACGGCATCGGCGCCACCGAGATGTTCCACATCTTCATCTCCTCGCCGCCCGAGGCGGTGCGCCGCGGTGCGATCGGCCAGGTGGTGCCCGGCTACCGGGCGAAGATCGTGGACGAGAACGGGCAGGAACTGCCACCGGGCCAGGTCGGGCGGCTCGCCGTGGTCGGCCCCACCGGCTGCAAATACCTGGACGACGCGCGCCAGGCGCAGTACGTGAAGGACGGCTGGAACTTCCCCGGCGACGCCTTCAGCCAGGACGCCGACGGTTACTTCTTCTACCAGGCGCGCACCGACGACATGATCATCACCGCCGGCTACAACGTGGCCGGCCCGGAGGTGGAAGCCTCGCTGCTGCTGCACCCGGCGGTGGCCGAGTGCGGCGTGGTCGGCCGCCCGGACGACGAACGCGGCATGGTCATCGTGGCCTACGTGGTGCTCAAGCCCGGCGAGGCCGCCGACGCCGCCCAGGTCAAGGCCCTGCAGGACCACGTGAAGCACACCCTGGCGCCCTACAAGTACCCGCGCGACGTGGTCTTCGTGGACAAGCTGCCACGCACCGAAACCGGCAAGCTGCAGCGCTTCGCGCTGCGCCAACAGGCCAGTACATGACACCCCCCGCGTCGCCTCACGGCGCCACCCCCCTCTCTGGCGCCTTCGGCTTGGAGGGGGGCGACACCTGGGGCCGGCGGAGCCGGGCCCTCGGTGTCCCTGGGTTGGTCTGTGGCGCTCGCGGGTTGGCTGGCGGAAGCCACTACCCTTGCTTTTTTTCTTGAATGACGGCTCTCACATGAAACACCTGCAACCTCCCGGCTGGGCCGCCCCCAAGGGTTACGCCAACGGCGTCGCCGTGCGCGGCACGATGGTCTTCGTCGGTGGCCAGATCGGCTGGAACAGCGCCCAACAGTTCGAGAGCGACGACTTCATCGCACAGACCCGCCAGACCCTGCTCAACATCCGCGAGGTGCTGGCCTGCGCCGGCGCCGGCCCCGAGCACATGGTGCGCATGACCTGGTACATCGTGGACCGGGTCGAATACAACGCACGGCTGCGCGAACTCGGCGGCGTGTACCGCGAGGTGATGGGCAAACACTTCCCGGCCATGACCTGCGTGCAGGTCGCGGCCCTGGTGGAGGCCCGGGCCCAGGTGGAGATCGAGGTCACGGCCGTGCTGCCGGACTGAGGATCAGGCCGAAACCAGCGCTCCACGCACCAGCGCCTCCAGGTCGGCATCGCGGCGGAAGCCCGCGGCATCCGCGCGGGCCGTGCGCAGCGGGGGAAAGCGGCCGAACAGGGCCTCGATGCGGGCATCGGGCGCCCAGTGCACGAGATCGTCCGCGGGCGTGCCGTGCACGCGGCCGACCGCCTGCGCCAGTTCGGCCATGGCAAAACGCAGCGTGGGCAGGGTCAGCACACGCTCGCCGCCGGTCAGGGCCGGGTCGAAGCGGGCGGCGTGCAGCAGCTGTTCCACCACGCAAGGCAGCGAGGAAGCCCAGGTGGTGGCCCCGGGCGAGGTGGGACAGACGAAGGGACGGCCCGCTGCCAGCTCGCGGATCAGGTCGCTCAGGAAGGCCGAGAGCTGTCCGGTGCGTTCGGGCGGGCGGGCCAGCACGCCGGGGATGCGCAGGGCGCGCCCGTCCACCCAGCCGCGGCGGCTGAAGTCGTTGATCAGCACCTCGCCCACCAGCTTGTGCGCCCCGTAGCTCAGCTGTGGCCGCGCGGGCGTGTCGTCGTCCACCTCGGCGGGCAGGGTGCCGAAGACGGCAATGGAGCTGGCGAACACGAACACCGGGGCCGCCCCGCCCCGCACCACCTGCTGCCGCCCCTGTTCCAGCAGGGTCTGGGTGGCATCCAGGTTGACGCGGCGCGCCAGCTCGTGGTGCTGTTCGGCCGTGCCACCGGGAATGCTGGCGAGGTGGAACAGCAGGTCGATGGGCGGCCGCTCGGCCAACGCCGTGCGCAAGGCCGTCGCGTCGCCCATGTCGAGCGTCAGCTGGCGCACACCCTCGCCCGCCGCGCGCGCGAAGGCCTGGTCCATCAGCGTGAGCTGGCCAACGGTGCGCCCGCCCAACGGGCAGCCCGGCATCAAGCGATGCGCCAGAGCGCGCCCCAGGAAACCGGCCGCGCCGGTGATCAGCACGTGCATGGCGTTCCCGTCCGTTCTCAGGCGGGTTGGGCAGCGGCGGCCATCGCGACCGCGCGCTGGTCGATCACGCCAAACGGCCCGTCCGCACCACCGTCGAAGCGGGCCTGCATGCGCACGCGGTCGCCGAAGCGCATGAAGCCGGTGCGGATCTCGCCCTGGTCGATCTTCTCGATCACGCGCCGCTCGGCGATGCAGGCCGAACCCGCCGCGCGCGACACATTGGAGACCGTGCCCGAGCCGACGATGCTGCCGGTCGTGAGCCGTCGCGTGCGGGCCGCGTGGGCGATGAGCTGGCCGAAGTGGAAGTTCATCTCGCCACCGTGCGGTTCGCCGAAGCGCTCGCCGTTCCACTGCACCTGCAGCCGCATCTGCACCCGGCCATCGCGCCAGGCGCTGCCCAGTTCGTCGGGGGTGACGGCCACCGGCGCAAAGGCGGTGGAGGGCTTGGCCTGCAGGAAGCCGAAGCCGGTTTTCATCTCGTGCGGGCCCAGCGCGCGCAGGCTCCAGTCGTTGATCTGCACCACCAGACGCACACAGGCCAGCGCCGCCTCGGGCGACACGCCCATGGGCACGGGCCCGGTGACCACGCCGAACTCGCCCTCGAAGTCGATTCCGTCGGCCTCGCTGGGCAGAGGCACGTCGTCGAACGGCCCGAGGAAATCGTCGCTGGCGCCCTGGTACATCACCGGCACGCTGTCGAACAGCGGGATGGGCGGCGTGTTGAAGGCCTGCTCCATCAGGCGGCCGTGGTTCAGGAAGGCCGAGCCGTCGAGCCACTGCGGGCAACGCGGCAGGGGCGCCGCGCAGGCGGCCGGGTCGAAGTCGAAAGCGCCGGGCGCGCTGCCGGCGTTGAGCGACTCGGACAGATCGGACAGCGGCAGCTGGACTTGTTCCCAGCGCCGCAGGGCTTCGATCAGGCTGGGTGCGACGGCGTCGGCGCGCACGGCGCGCTGCCCGTCGCGCGAGACCAGGACGAGGCAGCCGTCCAGCGTGCCGTCTTTGAGGGTGGCGAATTTCATGGGGGATGTTTCCGGGAATGGAGGGGCTGTCAGCGCGTGGCCAGCGCAGCGGCCAGGGACGGCTCGTAGGCGCCATCGATCAGCACGAACAGCATGCGGCAGGGCTTGCCCGAGCGGTTGGCCCAGGCGTGGTTGCTGCCGCGCTGCACGACCACGCTGCCGGGCCTGAGCTGCACTTCGCTGTCGTCGAGCACCAGGGTCAATTCGCCCTCGATCACGACGCCGTAGTCGACGCTCTCGGTGCGGTGCATCAGCGGGTGCGGCGAATGGGCCTTCACGGTCGAAGCTTTCTCGTCGCCGATCTGGCTGAAGGCGTCCTTCATCTTCCCGGCGCCCTGGGCCAGGAACTCGGCCGTGTCGGGCGGGATGTCGACGAAGCGCATGCGCGTGCCCTGCTGGGGCGGCGGCAGCATCAGCGGGCCGAGCGTCGGGTCGGCGCCGTTGTCCACCGGCGCCGGGGTGGCGGTGGTGCTCCAGACCTCGTGGAACACCGTGCCCGGGATCGCGGCGATCTCGACCACGGTGGGCAGCGGGCCGCTGCTCGCGATGATGGCCTTGCCATCGGCATCGTGGCCGGTGACGACGCGGTGGATGGGTGGAAAGCTCATGGGGCTCCGTCTTCAAAGATGGCGACCGCACGCGTCCAGCCGGCCGAGGCGCCACGGATCTTGTGTGGAAAACAGCTGATGGTGAAACCCGTGGCCGGCAAGGCTTCGAGGTTGTGCAGCTTCTCCAAATGGCAGTAGCCGATGTCGCGGCCCGCCTTGTGGCCTTCCCAGATCAGGGCCTTGTTGCCGGTCTCGGCCACGCGCTGGGCGGTGTACGAGAACGGCGCGTCCCAGCTCCAGGCATCCGTGCCCGTCAGGCGCACGCCGCGCTCCAGCAAATACATGGTGGCCTCGTAGCCCATGCCGCAGCCAGCGCCCAGGAAGTCGGGCTGGCCGTAGCGCGAGCCGGCGCGGGTGTTGACGACCACGATGTCCAGCGGCTCCAGCGTGTGGCCGATGCGCTGCAACTCGGCCTCGACGTCGGCGGCGGTGGCCACATAGCCGTCGGGGAAGTGCCGGAAGTCCAGCTTCACACCCGGCTGGAAGCACCATTCGAGCGGCACCTGGTCGATGGTGATCGAAGGCCGGCTGCCACCGTTCTTGGCGTCCTGCGTGGAATGGAAGTGCCAGGGCGCATCGAGGTGGGTGCCGTTGTGCGTGGTGAGCGTCACCCACTCGGCGGCCGCGGCCTCGCCGTCGGGGTAGTCCTCGGGCTGGGTGCCCGGGATCATGGCCATGAACTCGGGCAACGTGTCGGCGTGCTTCTGGTAGGTGATCTTCGGCGCCAGCGGCGGCGGGTCGGACAGCACGTCGTTCTCCAGGTAGATGGAGAGGTCGACGAAACGGCGTTGCGGCTTCATGCGGGAGCCCGCGTCAGGACCGCAGGCGCCTGCCCCGGCAGGCGGGACATGCAATAGACGGACAGAGCGCCGATCAGCACCGCCGCCAGACCCAGGCTGCCGTAGCCGGCCGACTTCACCAGCGTGCCCCCGAGCACCGGCCCGATGGCCGCGCCGACCATCAGCATCGCGGGCGTGGCGGCCATCGCGCGCCCACTGGGTTCGAGCCGGGCCATCAAACCGAAGGCGAAGGTGTGGGTGAAGATCATCACGGCGGCGAACACCGAGGCCGATGCGGCGTAGGCGTAGAAGCTGGGCGCGTTCATGATCACCGCCGCCAGCAGCGCCTGGATCACCGGGCCGGCCAGCAGCACGCGGCGGGCAGGCCAGCGTTTTTCCAGCATCGCCGCCAGCGCCGCGGGCAGCAGGTTGACCATGCCCAACACCACCAGCACGCCCGTGATCAGGGTCAGGCTGTAGCCACGATCCGACCCGACACGCTCCAGGAAACTGAAGGTCATCGACTGCACCAGGGCCATGGCGCTGATGCCCACGATGCCGAACCAGACCGCGCGGGGAATGTGCGCGACCGGTGCGTCCACCGCCGTGGCCTCGCGCTCGGGCTCGGGAAAGCCTGCCGCGCAGACCAACGAAGCCAGCAACATCACCGCTCCAAAGATGGCGAACAGCATGAAGCCACCGGCCGCCTCGATCACCTTGGGTGAGGCGCCGAGGAACAGCACCGCGAACACGCCCAGGCCGATGCCCACGATGGCGAACTTCAGGTGCGGGTTGACACTGCGCGCGATGGTGCCGTGGGTGACGCTCAGAGCGGCCCCGGCGGCCAGGCCACCGACCGCGTGCAACACCGCCATGGCGGTGTACTCCTGCGGCTGCGACAGCGTGCCGAAGCAGGCAGCCGCCAGCGCATAACCGCCAGCCGCCACCCAGCGCCCCTTCACACGCTGGAAGCGCGAGGCCAGGAAGACGCTGGAGACCACCGCGCCGATCAGGAACAGCGTGGCCAGGCCGCCGGCCTGCTGCGGGTCGAGCTGGTAGTGCTGGATCAGGGTACCGACCCAGACCGGCAGCGCCACCAGATCGACCATGCCGGCACAGTGCGCCACGATCAGGGCCACATGGCCGAACGTGCTTGTGGAACGGGGGTTCATGGAGACTCCTGCCGAGCCGCCTCAAAGGAGGCTGTCGCCCCCTCGGGGGGCAGCGAGAAAACGAAGTTTCGAGCGTGGGGGTTCATGGCATCTCCGTCTCAGATGGGTTGCGCCAGCGCCATCAGCGACTCGCGCATGATGCGGGCGTGTTCTTCCTTGTCGCCGCCAGCGACCTCGATCTCGCCCAGACGGGCCGAGTTCTGCACCACCATGCGGCAGCGCTCCCAGCGCCGGGCCTCGAACGCGGCCAGGGCCTCGCCCACCTCGGCCGCACGGCCCAGCTCTTCGGCCAGCACCAGCGCGTCTTCGATGCCGATGCAGGCGCCCGAGGCCAGGTGGGGCGTGGTGGCGTGCACCGTGTCGCCGATCAGCACCACGCGGCCGCTGAACCAGGGGCGCGGCATCAGCAGGCCTTCGAGCGGGCGGTAGACGATCTGCGAGTCGGGGCCGATCTGCTCGCGGATGGCCTGCAGCGCGGGCGCGGGGAAGTCGGCCAGCAGGCCGCGCAGGTGCTCGGCGAAGCTGGCGGGGTCGACGTGGTGATTGGTGGGGCGCGGCTCGGTGACAAAGAGGTACATCTCGGTCTTGGAGACCGGGTTCACGCCAGGCTTGATGCGCGGCCCCATCCACATGACGCAGGTCTCGATTTCGGGCGGGCGCGGCAGCACGGCGCGCCAGACGGCCTGGCCGCTGTACTGCGGCTGGGGCGCCTGCGGGAACACCGCTTCGCGCACCTGGGAATACAGACCATCGGCACCGATCACCAGGTCGTAGCGTTGGTGACTGCCGTCGGTGAAACCGACCTCCACGCCATCGGCGTCCTGCTCGATGGTGGTGAAGCTGCAACCCAGGCGCACGTTCGCGCCGCTGGCTTTGGTCGCCTCCGCCAGGATGCGCGCCAGCACCGGCCGCATGATGCCGCCGCCGCCGGGCACGTCGGCCCCGGCGATGCGCGGCGTGGGCAGCTCGGCCACCTTGGGGCCGTGGGGCAGGCACAGGTGTACGCCGTCGGTGGCGCTGCCCTGCGCCAGGAAGGCTTCGAGGATGCCGAGCGTTCGAAAGGCGCGCAGGGTCGCGCCGCCCAGGCTGATGCCGGCGCCGTAGCTGCGCCAGCCGGGATCGATCTCGACGAGGTCGACCGCGTGGCCTTGCCGACGCAACTGGATGGCGGCCGACATGCCGGAAAAGCCGCCGCCGATGATGAGGATGCGCGAGGGGTTCATGGGGTTGTCTCCAGACGGGGGTTGTGGGCGAGGTGCACCTCGCCATTGTTGTGAATCAGCAGGTGAACGGGCGTGAGTGAATCCCCCAGGCAGGGCCCCAGCGTGCACAGCCCGGTGTCGATGGCAAATTGCGCGCCGTGCGCACCACAGACGATGCGGTCGCCCGCGGCGTTGAGGTAGGCGTCCTTGCGCCAGGCCATGGGCGTGCCGTGGTGCGGGCAGCGGTCGGCCCAGGCGAACAGCCGTTCGCCCTGGCGCACGATGAACACCGTGTCCTGCCCAGTGCGCTGCGGGTCAAAGCCCCGCGCCGCGCCCTCGGGCAGCTCGTTCAGATGGCACAGCCGCATGGTGGCCATCGCCTCAGTGGTCCGCGCCGACCGCGGGTTGGCCAGCGCCGGGCGGCGGCCCCGACGGCGCCCAGTTTTCGCGGTGCTGGAACAGGAACAGCTGCGAGGCGTCGGCGCTCATGGGCACTTCGCGTTCGGCCCAGCTGTCGTCGTGCAGATCCATGTCGGCGTCGTACTCGATGTGGCAGCCCAGCGGCGAGTTGAAGTACCAGAACCAGTTGCTGCCGAACTTGTGGCGCCCCGGCCCCCAGAAGCTCTGATAACCCTTCTCGACGAAACGCGCGCCGGCCAGCATCAGCTCGGTGGGGCCGCCCATGTGGAAGGTGAAGTGTTCGCAGCCTTTCATGAACGGCGGGGTCTGGATCATGAAGAAGGTGTGGTGTTCCAGCGTGCCGGCGGGGCGCAGGAAGGGGCCGACGCCGGTGAAGCGGTCGGTGCAGACGAAGCCCAGGCGCTTGACGTAGAACGCTTCCGCCTGGGCCACGTCCGGCACGAAATAGACCACGTGCGACAGCGTGCGCGGCAGAGCCGGCGCGTTCTCGTCAACGCCGATGGCGTTGACGGGCCGCTGCACCGGAGCCCCCGGCGCGTTCACGGCTTCGGCGGGCAGGTCCAGCGGGCGGCGCACGCTGACCTGAAAGGCCAGCGCAAAGCCCATGTCGTCGTGCGAGCGCACCACACCGTGCTCGTGCGTCACCGTACGGTCGCGCGACAGCTCGGTGGCGATGGCCTGCAGCGTGGCCTCGTCGCGCACGCCGTAGACGGTTTCGCGCAGCAGGCTGGCGGTGCCCAGGCTGGGCGGCAGGGACGGGTCGTCCTTGGCGCGGATGACCACGGCCGTGCCGTCGAGCGCTTCGAAGCGGCCGTGGCCGGCATCGCGCAGGCCGTAGTCGATGAGGTACTGGCGGCAGGCCGCGAGATCGTCCACGCCAAAGACCAGGGCGTCGAGTCCGATGATGTTCATGTGGGTTTCCCTTCTTGCTGTGTGATGGTTCATACCGTGTTGCAGGCCGTGCGGCCGCCCAGGGCTTCGGCCACCCAGTCGGCGATGTAGTGGCCGGCGTTGATGCTGTTGTCGAAGCTCGCGTGCTGCACGCCGCCTTCGCGGTCGGTGAAGATCTTGAGTTCGCGCTTCGGGCTGTTGACCAGTTGCTCGTAGGTGCGGTGCGCCCACTTGAGCGGAATCTGCGAATCGCGCTCGCCGTGGGTCACCAGGAACGGCACCCTGATCTTCTCGACCACACCGTCCAGGTGCACGTCTTCGGCGATGCGCATGAAATCGTCGACGTCCTTGGCGCCCCAGACCCAACACACATGGGCCCAGTAGTGCGGCACCGGGAAGTCGCCCTCTTTCTCCAGCCGGCGCTTCTGCACGTCGCGCCAGTCGTGGTTGGCGCCCCAGGCCACGCCGCAGGCAAACCGCGGCTCCATGGCCACGGCGCGTGGGCAGTAGTAGCCGCCCAGCGACACGCCTTCGCAGCCGATGCGCTTCGGGTCCACGGCGGGGTGCTGCTCCAGCCAGTCGACCACGCGGCTGGCCCAGTGTTCGGCATCAAAGCGCGCGGTCAGGCCCTGCAGGCGCAGCGCCTCGCCGGTGCCCGGCTGGTCGACCACCAGCGACGACACGCCGCGCTTGGCCAGCCACGCGGGCAGTCCCACAAGCACCTTCATCTCTTTGCTCGAATCCAGGCCGTTGAGCTGAACGCACAACGGCGCGCGTTCGCCGGGCTGGAGGCCGTCGGCGGGGTAGTACAGGGCCGAGAGGTGCTTGCCCTCGTAGGGAATCTCCACACGCTGCACGCGGTCGCCCATGAGGCGCGAGCCCTGGAGGAACAGCGCCAGCGCACGCTGGTAGATCGCCAGCCGCCCCGGTGCGTTGTGCGCCTGCAGGCGCTCGGCGGTGATCAGGTAGCCCGAGGCACGGCGGTATTTTTCGCCGGCCGAGAGCAGGCGGCCCTTGGCCTCGTCTTCGGCGGCCAGTTCGCACAGCCGGTCGGCCATGCTCACCCAGGTCTCGCGGAAGGCCTGGGTGCCGGCGGCGTCGGGCGCCTTGGCGGCCTCCTGCAGCGGGGCGCACATCTGCTCGATCTCGCCGATGCGCGCGCCCATCTCGATGGCGAGGTTGACCGAGAGGTTCCAGACGTAGTTGGTGGGGAAATACTTGAACATGGTGCTCACTTGGAAGGGTTTTTGGCGGCGCGCGGGCCGATGCCCAACGAGCCGAAGAAGATGGCGGTGGACTCGTCGCGGAAGTCGGGCACGAAGCGGAAGCCGTGGATCAGGCCGTTGCGCACGCGCACGATGTCCTGGCCCACGATGCGCTCGGCACCGGCCTGCGTGTACAGCGGGCTGCGCACCTCCAGATCGGCCGTGACGGTGTCGCCGTCGGTGCGGCGCTTCACAACGGTCAGCTTCGCCTGCGGCTTCACGACGGTGGCCTCGATGTAGTGCGCCAGGCAGGCCGGGTTGTCCATCTCGGGACGGCAGCCGACGAAGTCGGAGCGCTCCACCTCGGGCGCGATCAGGGCGCGCACCGCGGCCATGTCGCCCGCGTGCACGGCGGCGACGTAGCGGTCGAACACGGCGTCGGGCGACGCCGCGGCGCCCGCGCCGGACGATCCGGCGAGGACGGACAGGCCCAGCAGAGAATGCCGGAACCAGGCAGGGATCATGGTGAAGTCCTCATGTGAAACGGGGTGGGAACGGACGCCGGGGCGGCGGCGGCTTGCACCTGGGGCTTGAGCAGGAAATGCGCGAGCGCGGGCAACAGCAGCAGGGCACCGAGCATGTTCCACAGGAACATGAAGGCCAGCAGCAGGCCCATGTCGGCCTGGAACTTGATGGGCGAGGCCACCCAGGTGATCACGCCGATGGCCAGCGTGACGCCGGTCAGCATCACCACCTTGCCGGTGAACAGCAGGGCGCGGTAATACGCCTCGGACAGGCTCTTGCCCTCGCGCAGCTGGGCCAGCGTGACCGACAGGATGTAGAGCGCGTAGTCCACGCCGATGCCCACGCCCAGCGCGATCACCGGCAACGTGGCCACCTTCACGCCCATGCCCAGGGCCACCATCAGCGCCTCGGCCAGCAGCGAGGTCAGCACCAGCGGCAGCACCGCCACCACCACCGCGCGCCAGGAGCGGAAGGTGATGAAGCACAGCAGCACCACGGCGCCGTAGACCATCAGCAGCATGGTGCGCCACGCGTCCTTCACCACGATGTTGGTCGCGGCCTCGATGCCGGCCGAACCGGCGGCCAGCATGAACTGCGTGTCGGCGGTGTTGTTCACCTGCGCGAAGGCTTCGACGTGGTCCACCACGCGGGAGAGCGTGTCGGCCTTGTGGTCGCGCAAGAAGACGTAGACCGTGAGCAGGCCGCAGGCGTCGTTGTAGAGGCCGCGCGGCGCGCTGGCGGTCACGGTGTTGAGCATGTCCTGGTTGGGCAGGAACTCGTACCAGCGCGGGTTGCCTTCGTTCAGGCCCGAGAGCACGCGGCGGTTCAGCAGCGCGAGCGTGTTGGTGCTCTCCACGCCGTCGATCTGGCGCAGCTCCCATTCGAGCGCGTCGATCTTGTTCAGCGTGTCGTAGGCCGAACACTGGCCATCCGGCGTCTTGACCATCACCGCCAGCACGTCGCTGCCCGCGCCGTAGGCCGCGTTCATGAAAGCGACGTCGCGGTTGTAGCGGCTGTCGGCGCGCAGCTCGGGCGCGCCGGGGTCGAGGTCGCCGATCTTGAGCTGCGTGCTCACGGCAAAACCGCCGACGCCCAGCAGCAGCCCCACGACCACCGCCCCCGTGGCCCAGGGCCGACGGGTGAAGCGGTCCAGAAAGGCCCACAGCGGCTGCCGGGCCGCGCCCGCGGCATCGGCCTGCTCGTCTCGCAGGCTGCGCGCCGCCGCCGCCGGGCTGACACCGGTGTAGCTCAGCAGAATCGGCAGCAGGATCAGGTTGGTGAAGATCAGCACCGCCACGCCGATGGAGGCCGCAATCGCCAGCTCGCGGATGACCTGGATGTGAATCACCAGCAACACCGCGAAGCCCACCGCGTCGGCCAGCAGCGCCGTGAGCCCCGCGAGGAACAGGCGGCGGAAGGTGAAGCGCGCGGCCACCAGTTTGTCCACACCGCGCCCCACGTCCTGCATGATGCCGTTCATCTTCTGCGCACCGTGGCTCATGCCGATGGCGAACACTAGGAAGGGCACGAGGATGGAGTACGGGTCCAGCGCGTAGCCCAGCAGCGGCAGCAGCCCGAGCTGCCAGACCACCGCGATCAACGAGGCCAGCACCACCAGCAGCGTGGAGCGCACGCAGCGCGTGTACCAGAACACCATGGCGGTGGCGATGGCGACGGCGATGGCGAAGAACACCAGCACCGCTTTCACACCGTCGATCAGATCGCCCACGATCTTGGCGAAGCCGGTGACGTGCACCGTGACGCCTTCGGCTTCGTAGGTCGCGCGCAGCGCGTCGAGCTGGGCGGAGAGCCGGGCGTAGTCGATGGCCTGGCCCTCGGCGTCTTTGGCGAGCAGCGGCACGAAGATCACCGACGACTTCGCGTCGCGCGCCACGGTCTGCCCGATCTCGCCCGAACGCGCCACATTGGCGGCCAGCTGCTGCAGCTTGCCCGGCGAACCGTCGAAACCATCGGGAATCACCGGCCCGCCTTCGAGGCCATCCTCGGTCACACCGACCCAGCGCGTGCTCGGTGTCCAGAGCGACTTCATGCGCGAGCGGTCCACGCCGGGCAGCAGGAACACCTCGTCGGACAAGCGCCGCAGCGTGTCGAGGTACTTCGCGTCGTAAATGGAGCCTTCAGGTTGTGCCACCGCGATGCGCACCGCGTTGCCCAGGCCACTCAGCTCGCCCTGGTATTGCAGGAAGTTCTGGATGTAGGGGTGGCTGGTCGGGATGGTTTTCTCGAAGCTGGCGTTGAGCTGCAGGCGCGTGGCCTGCCAGCCCAGCAGCAGCGTGACCAGGGCGCACAGCAGCACGACGATGGCGCGGTGGTTGAACAACGCTCGCTCAACCAGCGAGCCCGAGCGGGGATCGAATGCGTGAGCGTTCATTGGAGCGCTCCTGCATCGACGGGCACCACACCGGCCACACCCAGCGTGAGCATCGGTCCGCCGCGCAGCGGCAGCAGCGCCGATGGCATGGGCACCGGGGGCGCTTTCAGCGGCAGCAGCGTTTCACCTTGCAGGCGCAGCACCACGCCGGCCTGGCTGGCAAGCAGCAGCCCACCGTTGGCGTCGACCGCCATGGCGGTGATGGTGGCCGGCACCGGCGAGGCGAGCTGGGCCCACTGTGCGCCGCCATCGGTCGAGCGCCACACGTTGCCGCGCAGCCCGGCCAGCACGGTCTGCCCGTCGGGATGGATCTCGCCGGCGAACCAGCTGCCTTTGTAGGGGGAGTTCATCGTTTGAAAGGTCTGGCCGCCGTCGTCGGAACGGGCCAGCAGGCCTTGCTCGCCGGCCAGCAGCAGGGTGTTGCCCGCGCGGCGCGCCACGTACCAGTGCAGGGCCTTGGGGTTGGGCAGGCGGTCCATCCAGGGGGCCCAGGTCTCACCACCGTCGGCGCTGTAGAAAGCCAGGCCGTAGGCGCCCACCGCGAGCAGGCGCTTGGCGTCCCACTGCAGCACGTCGAGAAACGGTTTGTCGGGTCCGTCGGCGAGCAGGCGCTCGGCGTCCTGCTGTGCGGCGGGCGTGGTGGCGGCCGCCTTGGCCAGTTCGGCCAGGCGCCGGCCGTCCAGACGCAGCGTCCAGCTCGCCCCCGCGTCTTCGGTGGTCAGCACCGTGCCACCATGGCCCACCGCCACGCCGTGTTGCTCGTCGGCGAAGCGCACCATGGTCAGCGTCACGCTCACCGGGCACGGCGCCTGGCGCCAGCTGGCGCCGCGGTCGTCGCTCAGGGCCACGATGCCGCGCTCCCCCACCGCCACAACCCGCGTGCCGGCCTGGGCCGCCGCGAGCAGCACGGCCCGCTGCGGCGCTTTCACCGCCACGGCCGGGCGCTGCAGCGCGTCGCCCACCTGGGCCTGGGCCGGGCCTGAACCGGCCACCGTGAGGGTGACCACGAGGGCCACAGCGAGGGGTATCGACAGACGCATGGTGCTTCCTGATCAGCGCACGCCGTCGCCGGCCATAGCATCGCCGGTGAAGTAGCTGTTCGGACGGCGCGGCACGATCTTGTAGTGCTGGTTGCGCTCGTTGACCACGCCGCTGGCGTACCAGGCACCGGAGATCAGGTCGTTGAAGCCCCACTGCTGTTGTGGTGTGGTGGCCGGCAGGTCGGGCATGGCCACCGGGTGCGACCAGATGGTCTTCCAGAGCTGGCCCTTGGCGTCCCAGCGGTCCCCCAGCACGGCGACCCAGGTGTCTTCGTCCACGTAGTAGCGGCTCTTGGGCGCCTGGTGGCGCTGGCCGGCCTTCAGCGTCGCTTCCACCACGTAGACGCGGTGCAGTTCCCAGCGCACATGGTCCGGGTTGAGGTGGTTGGCCAGCAGCACGTCGCTGTCCTTGGTGGGGGTGTGCAGGCGGTTGCTGTTGTAGGGGATCAGCATCTCCTGCTTGCCGACGATCTTCCAGTCGAAGCGGTCGCTGCGGCCGGCGAACACGTCGACCTCGTCGAAGCTGGCCACGCCAGCCGTGGCGGGCGTGGGTGTGTCGCAGCAGGCGTTGGGCAGCTTGCGCACGCGGCGCTGGCCGGTGAGGTAGACCCACGAGACGCTCTTGTCCTGGTCCAGGTTCTGGTACCCGGTGATGGCTTCGCCGGCACGCACCGGCGGGCCGCTGTTGACCAGGCGGATCGCCCAGTACGCGCCATCGAACTTGTCGGCCTGTCCGTCGGCGTAGTAGGACATCTGGAAATCGCCCCGGCCCTCGACGGACAGCACACGCTGACCGCTGGCCGTGCCGAGGTAGCCGCGGAAATCGGCCTGCCAGGCCTCGCCGCGCCAGTGCAGCTCGTGGTTGGCCATGACCTCCCGCCCGGTCTTGGGGATGGGGAACGGGATGCCGCCGTAGGCGCCGGTGACCGTGTCGCCGTCGATCTTGGCGCTGGTGGCGTTCTTGAAGGTGTTGTCGTAGACCCATTGCGGCGCCGCAGCGGTGCGGTGGGTCTTGTAGACGTCGACGCGAAAGGTCTTGGGGTACTTCTTGAACATCGCCAGCGTGCCGTCGCTCAGCTTGTCGGCGTGCTGCGCCAGGTTGTCGGCGGTGATGCTGTACAGCGGCTTCTCGTTGGCGAACGGGTCGCCCCGGCGGCCGCCGTTCTTGAAGCCGGGGACGGCGGTGGTGTAGCCACCGGTCCAGGCCGGGATGCTGCCGTCCTTGTTGCCGGCACGCTCGCCACCCAGCGGGGTGAGCTCGGTCTTGAGGCGGGCGGCCTCTTGCGCGGTCACGCCAGCGTGTGCGGCGGTCGTGGCCACCAGGGCGCACAACAGCGCCGGGGCCCAATGGGAAATGGGTTTCATGAATGTCTCCTCGATCAGAAGGTGGTGCGCAGCGACACGGTCAGGTAGTTCCGGTCTTTCAGCGCCTGCTGGTACACGGCGTTGTTGTTGGCGTCGAGCGTGGGCGCGGCCTTGCCCAGGAAGTGCACATAGTTCACCCCCAGGTTCCAGGACCCGAGGTAGACCGCGTTCAGGCCCAGGCTGATGTCGCCGCCGCCGTCGACGCCGAAGCCCGGCCCGACGGCCGAAGACTTGCCCTTGGTGTAGCCCAGGCCGATGCTGGGCGAGAGGTCCAGACCCGGCAGCACCTGGCGGTAGGTCGGCGAGAACACCATGCGCGTGGCCAGCGCCGACTTGTCGGCATTGGGGTTGAGCATGTGTTGATTGCGCGTGACTTTCAGCCGCGTGTTCCACGCCACCTCGCCCACGAACGACGACTCTCTGGCCAGGAAAGAGGGACCGAGCGAGGCGATCCACGAAACCTGCGCGTGCGCCGTCTCGCCCACGGCGTAGCCGGGGTTGCTGTTGTTGTTCAGGCCGGCGTTGACACCGATGGTCGAGAGCGTGCTCTGCCCCGAGCTGGCCAGCGGCGTGTTCTGGCGCAGCGACACCTCGCCGGCCCAGCCCCATTCGCCAACCGTTTTGGCGAAGCTGGCGCCGAAGGCGCGCACGCCCTCGTGGTACATCCAGCGGTAGCTGCTGGGTGCCACGGCGGGCGGCACACCCGTGAGCACGGTGTTGATGTTGCTCGGCGTGGTGGCGTGGTAGCGGATGGCGTAGAGGCCGAAGTCGGTGTCGATCGACGGCGCACGGAAACGCAGCTGCACACCGCCCTGCCCGCTGTCCTTGGCGTCCAGATCGGGCTGGCGTTCGAAGCTGGCGCCGGGACCGGCCAGGATGCGTTCAGCGCCCGGGCCCAGCGAGTCGCTGGAGGACAGGTAGGCGCCCGCCGGCATCAGCCGGGTCTTCTCCCACTCGTAGGCCAGGTAGGCGCCCAGCGACACGTCGGGGCTGAGCTGCACCTGGCCCGAGAGCTTGCCGGTGGGCCTGGCGACTTCCTTGAAGGTTGCGTTGGGCACCGAGAGCAGCTTGATCAGGTCCAGCGGCGCCTGGCCGCCCGCGATGCCGTTGGCGCCGAAGAACAGGCTCTCGCCCCACAGCAGCGTGTGGCGGCCCAGCCGCGCCGAGGCCGGGCGCTCACCCAGGTCGAACTTGCCGTAGACGAAGGCGTCGAGCAGCTCGGCCTTGCGACCCATCAGGTCGCGGGTTTCCGTGGCGAATGCGCTGCCCGGCCGGTGGTTGGCGGTGAAGCCGGCGTTGTCGGTCCGGCCGTTGTAGACGCTGTCGTACCAGGCGGCACCGCTGATCCGTGCGCCGTAGCCCGGACCGGCGAGGTCCAGCTCGGTCAGCAGGTCCAGGCGGTTGGAGACCAGGCCTTTCTTGAAGTTGTTGTCGCCATCGTCCTGGTTGACCGTCAGCGGCACCTGCGCCGAGAGCGTGGGCGAGGCGTCTTTCAGACGCTGCATCAGGCTGGCCTTCACGGTGTTGTCCCACCGCAGGGTCCAGTCCGGGTTGCCGGTGTCGATCTCGAGCGCCGAGGCCGACTGGGCCGTCAACAGCGCCAGAAAGAGGCAGGAAAACGCGGGGCGTGCGGCGGACCTGCGCGCAGGGGCTTTTCGGGCATGTGCTCGAACGGGCATGGCTTGTCTCCTTGTAGGTGTGGGGTCCTCGTCGATCCGGGCAACTTGATCCAGATCAAACGAGCCGCGACTTTAGGGAGAAGGGCAGCCCCTGGGAAATGGGTTGTGCGAATCCTTTCCATCGGCTTTTGAAATATCAGGGCAAACCCTAGACCCCTGCGAGCACCCCCCGCGGGTTCGAAAGCTCTGATGCACACTAGCCGCCGAACAAGCCATGCGATTCAAGAAACTCGACCTCAACCTGCTCGTTGCGCTGGACGCCCTGCTGACCGAAAAGAACGTCACGCGGGCCGGCGAGCGCGTGTTCCTGAGCCAGTCCACCATGAGCAACGCGCTCTCGCGGCTGCGCCAGTATTTCGACGACGAGCTGCTGGTGCAGGTGGGGGGCCGCATGGAACTCACGCCACGGGCCGAGCTGTTGCAAGAGGCGGTGCGCGACGTGCTGGTGCGCATCGACACCACGGTGGCCGCGCGGCCCGCCTTCGACCCGATGGCATCGGAACGCGAGTTCACGCTGTTCGTGTCGGACTACTCGATGGAAGTGCTGATCCCGGGCATGCTGGCGCTGGCCCACCAGCGCGGTAGCCGGGTGCGCTTCAACCTCAAACCCCAGGTGAACCAGCCCCATCGCCACCTGGAGCGCGGCGAGACCGACCTGCTGATCATTCCGGAGAACTTCTGTTCACCGGACCACCCGCTGGATCAGTTGTTCGACGACCGCTTCGTGTCCGTGGTGTGGCGGGACAGCCCGCTGGCGCAGGGCGAGCTGACAATGGAGCGCTACATGAAAGCGCGCCATGTGTCCATGCGCCCCCCCGACGGCAGCCTGCCGGTGTTCGACGCCTGGCTGGCGAACGACCACGGCCTGACCCGCGAGATCGGCCTCACCACCTACAGCTTCAGCGTGATGCCCTACCTGGTGGTCGGCACCGACCTGATCGCCACCGTGCATTCGCGGCTCGCCAGCAAGCTTCAAAGCCTGCTGCCGATCGAGATACGGCCGGTGCCGATGCCGATGAAGACCCTCCACCAGGCCATGCAGTGGCACAAGTACCGCAGCCGCGACCCGGGTCTGATCTGGCTGCGCGAGCTGCTGCGCGAGGCAGCCGCCCAACTGCCCCCGGCGGTTCAGGCGTCGAGCACGATCACCCCTTCGGCCACGTAGCGTTTGAAGTCGATCAGGGGCATGGCCGCCGCGCCGTGGGTGTCTTCGTCGACCCAGCTCAGGGTGACGTCGTTGTCCCCCATCTCCACCGCCACCGGGCCGCGGCGGATCACGATGTTCGGGCCATCGCCCTCGCGGTATTCCACCGTGCCGACAATGCGTGCGGTCTGTGTCATGAGGTTCCTCCGGGTGACGCGCTCAGCATCGCTGGCGGCTCCTGTGCGGTCGGTGCGTTGCCGCACATAACGGCCCAGGACACGATCCGGGCCGGGCGCGGGGCCCGTCCGCGAGGCGTGAGCGGGTTTGGGGAGCGCGCTTCGTTTGTGTGTGTTTTCGCACAGACGCTTCGTGCAGCCAACCCTAGTCTGCAATCCGGTCGGCATTTCCCGGCTGGATTCATCCACCCCCTGCCCTGTGCAGTCACGTTGAAGGAACCTCTCATGAAAGCCACGCAATTCGTCACCACCTCCTTGTCCGCCCTGGCCATCGTTGGCGCGGTCGGTCTGGCGTACGCCCAGTCCACCCCGGGCCCGGCGGAGGCACAGCCACCCGCGACCGAAGCACAGCAGCCCATGACGCCGCCAGCGGACACCACCACACCGGCCGCCACCCCCGCGGCACCGGACACCACCGCGCCCGAAACCGGCATGACCGAACCCATGGTGCGCGCCGACCGCAACTGATGCCCCGGGGTCCGCGGGCCGATCCACCTCGGCCCGCTCCGGCCCGGCGCCGCCCCGGCCACCGCGCTCGGGGCGGCGCTGCATGCCCACCAGGCCCATGCCCTGCGGCTCTCCGGGTGACACCATGAACGCCCATCCCAATCCCCTGTCCGACCCACCGGAGGCCACCCGCCTGGGCCGGACCGAAGACATCCGGCGCGGCGTGCTGCTCGGCATCGCCGTGCTGGCGCTGCTGCTGCCGCCCCACCAATGGGCGTCGCTGCAGGGGCCGGCCGTGGCCAGTGCGGCCAGCGGCCACCCCCCTCGCCTCCCCGATCTGGGCAGCGCCGCCGCTTCCGACGACACCCGCCTGCTCGCCCACTGGGTGGTCGAGACCGGCGACAACGCCGGCATGGCCTTCGTCGTGATCGACAAGAAGGCCGCCCAGCTCTACCTGTTCGACGCGGCTGCGCGCCTGAGCGCCTCGACGCCGGTGCTGCTGGGCTCGGCGCAGGGCGACGACACGGTGCCCGGCATCGGCCTGCGGCCCATCGAAGACGTGCGCCCCGAAGAGCGCACCACGCCCGCCGGGCGCTTCCTGGGCATCCGCGGGCGCAACCACACCGGTGAAGACGTGGTGTGGGTGGACCACGACGCCGCCGTCTCCATGCACCGGGTGCGCACCACGCAACCCCGGGAGCGCCGGCTGCAGCGCCTGGCCTCGCCCTCGGTGGCCGACAAGCGCATTTCCTACGGCTGCATCAATGTGCCGGCCGCGTTTTTCGACGCGCACATCGCCCCCACCTTCGCCACCCGGCGCGCGGTGATCTACGTGTTGCCGGAACAGAAAACGCTGCAGCAGGTGTTTGGCGCGCACCCCCGCCTGATGGCCGCCGAGCCCCTGCGCCCCATGGCGGCCCACACCGGATTGCCCGGGTTGGCACGGCCGCTCTGACGAGGCCCCCCGCAGCGGGGCCTGATCCGCTATCGTTCCATCCACGGACGTTCGCAAGCCCCCGGGAGTCCCTGGGCGCGCCGCACGAACCCGTTCCGAAGCGATGGGACGCACATGCTCAATGTCATTGCACCGGCTCACCGCCAGGCCGTTCCGATCCACCGGGTGGCCCGGGCGCCAAACGGCCACGGACCGGCTGCGCAAGCGCGCAACAGGCCAGCGCGCGTCGGGCTGGGCCTGGGGATTCTCATGGTGGGGCTGATGCTGGGGGGCGGCACGCCCGCCCGCGCCGCGGAGCCGAGCGCCTGCCCGGTGCGCCAGCCGGCCGATCTCGCCACGCTGGACCGCGTTCACCAGGTCGAGGAGTTCAGGCTCTTCTACACCCTGCGCGGGCCCCATGCCCTGCACCACACCCAGGATGCGGACGGCAATGGCGTGCCCGACGGGGTGGAGGACGCCGCCCGCCAGCTGATCGCGGCACGGCGCCTGTTCGTCGAGGCGATCGGCCTCGCGCATCCCCTGCAGCAGCCCCGCTACCGCGCACGAGCGCAGGGCATCGACGTCCACCTGCTCGCCATCGGGCCGGCGTACGCGGCATCGCACGGTCGGGCCTACGACGAGGTCCGGCAGTACGCCCATGGCGCGGGAGCGTCCACGGCGCGCTGCGCGCTGCGCATCGACCTGGACACCCGCTGGCGCCCCCCGAATCAGACCCCGGCCCACGAACTGTTCCACCTGTTTCAGAACGGCTACACCCCCTTCAAGGTGGCCTGGTTCACCGAAGGCACGGCGCGCTGGGCCGAGTCGGCGCTCGGCCCGGGCACCGACACCGCCAACACCCTGCCGGCCACGCCCGCGGCGCTCAGCGCCCTGTGGGCCTCGTCCTACCAGGCCGGGGCGTTCTGGAACCGGTTGACGCGTTTGCTGGACCCGGCCGGCGAGATGCCGCCGGTGCCCGACACCCTGCAGGCCATGCGCTACACCGATGGCCGACCCGTGCTCGAAGACACTCGCCTGCACGGCGCGGCATTCATGAAGGCCCTGCTCGAAGCGCTGGCGCAGGCAGGCGACCGCGTGTCACGCCACAACGGCTGGCAGCCCTTCGACTGGCGCGAATCCGACCAGAAGTCCCACCAGCACGACGCCGAGCTGTGGGCCGTGGTGATCGAGGTGGTCAAGCGCTTCCCGATCGACACCCCCGAGCTCGCCCGACTGGCGGCCCTGTCCGCGGGCCCGCGCCCCCCGGGGACGTAGGCGCTCATACCGACGCCTGAAACGGTGCAGCCCCTTGGTGGTAGCGCGAAGCGCTACGGGGGATCAGGTCAAGGGGGTGCAGGCGCGGCCGTCGATGGCCAGCGAGAGTTCGAAGTACTGTCGCGGCAGACCGCCCACGTGGGGGAGCGGCACCCACCAGAGCAGCCATTCGCTGTTGGACCGGTGAACCACCACCGGGACCCCCCGCAGTGCGCAGGCCCCCACCACCACGTCCGCGCTGTGAACGCGGGGCACCCATTCTGCAAACCAGGCCGAATACCGCTGGTAGCACGCCGCGTAGCCGCCCGGCGGGGCCTGAACCGCAGCCCCGGGGCCATCACGGCGCTCGCAGTTGCCGATGGAAGCGTCCGGGTGGACCGCCAGGATGTAGCCCTGTGGCTCGACCGACTGTGCAACCGCGAGCAGGCCACCGGCGCGGTCGCGCAGCATCAGGTGCACGTCGTGCGGACTGCCGTACAGGACATGGGTCGACTTCAGCGCGTGGTCGTCCACCCGCAGATGAAGATGGGCGTGGCCGAGCGCGTGCCAATACCCCCAGGCAAGAACCAGCGAGCTGCCGACAACGGCGCCCAACCCGAATTTCGTCAGACGGTGCATGGTGATGATCGTGTGGCCGACGGCGGTGGCAACAACGCGAGTATGGACCCGCGCCTTGCCTGGCCCGCTACCATGCCCCCATGACCCACGAGACCTTCACGCTCCAGCCCATCAACGACACCGCCTGCGCGGTGCTGGACGCACAGGGCCGGCATGTGGGCAACCTCAAACGCATCGGCGCGGTGTGGAAATTCAAGGCCGTGGGCTACACGGCGCACGGAGAGCTGATCCCCGGTGGCGGGCCACTGACCGGGCGGCACAACACGGTGTTCGCCGATCCGCCGGACGCCGCGGAGGTCAGCGCGAAACTGCGGCCGGGCTGAGAGCGCCTGGCCACTGGCGGCTCACGCGCACGCCGAGTTTGTCCAGCCGCCGGGCCATGGAGAGCACGTGGGCATCCTTGCTCAGCAGCGCGGCGCCATGGGCCACGGCCAGGTCGATGAATTTCTGGTCGTCGGCGTCTTTGCAGGTGTAGGGCGCCTTGGGTGCGTCGGGCACGATGCGCACGCGCTGCTCGAACGCGGCCAGCACGTCGCTGGCGGGCAAGGCGCGGGCGGCCAGGCGTTTAACGATCTGCGGATAGGCCAGCACGCGCGCGAGTTCTTCGCGCATCGCGTCCGTCGCCAGCCAGGCCGTCTGTGGCCCGGCGAGCGCGGCGCGCAGGGGCTCGGTGGCCGGGTCTTCATAGACCAACAGGTCGAGCACGATGTTGGTGTCGAGCACCAGCATGTCCATGGGCATCGCTCAGCGTCTCGCGTCCAGCGCCACCGGAGCGAAGTGCCTTGGGGGCGTCGCGCGGCGGGGGGGATTCACGTCCTGCGTGCCACGAGGTCGAAGCGGAACAGCCGGCACTCGATGGGGCCGTTCCACAGCGGCACGCGGCGCGATTCCTTGAAACGCATCTTGCCGGGCAGCTTGAGGTCAGGCGTGAGCAGCCAGGCGCTCCAGCCGGCGTAATGGCTCTTCCAATGGGCCGCGAGCTGCTGGAAAAACTCACTGCCGTCGCCGCCATCGGCCATCTGCGCACTCTCGCGGCCCAGCCGCGAGACCTCCGGCTCCCCGCGGCCCAGGCCGGGCGCGGGCGGCGCGGCCTGCCCCACGCTGAAAGTGCGCGGTGTGCGCGGCGCCTGGCGCAGCGCACGCGCGCTGGCGTTTTCACCGGCCACGCCAGCGGCGGCGATGCGCTCGCCATACGGCGGATTGAGCAGCATCACGCCGGGCGTCTGGCTGGGTGGCATGCGCTGCAGGGCGTCGCCGCCACGCAGCTCGATGGCGTGGGCCACGCCGGCGCGTTCGGCGTTGCGCTGCGCGAAGTCGACCATGCGGAACGACACGTCGCTGCCGAAGACGATGGGCGCATGGCCCGCCGGCCACTCGCGCTGCTGGCGCGCGGCATCGTCCCGGATGGCCTGCCACACGTGGACCTGGAACGGCAGCATCTTTTCAAACGCGAAACGGCGCAGCAGGCCGGGCGGAATGTTCAGCGCGATCTGCGCGGCCTCGATCACCACCGTGCCACTGCCGCAGCAGGGGTCGTAGAGCGGGGGAATGTCGTCGAGCGGCTGGTCGGCGCAGGCGTCCCAGCCGGTGGCGGCGATCATGGCGGCGGCCAGGGTTTCCTTCAGCGGCGCGTCGCCCTTGTCTTCGCGCCAGCCGCGCTTGAACAGCGGCTCACCCGAGGTGTCGATGTAGAGCGTGACGCTGTCGGTGGTGAGGTGGGCGTAGATGCGCACGTCGGGCCAGGTGGTGTCCACGCTGGGGCGCTCGCCGCGCTTGGCGCGGAAGCGGTCGCAGATGGCGTCCTTGATCTTGAGCGCGGCAAAGTTGAGCGAGGTCAGCGGGCTGTGCTGCGCGGTGATCTCGACCTTGATGGTCTGCGCCGGGGTGAACCAGATTTCCCAGGCCACGTCGCCCGCGGCGTTGTACAGGTCGTTCTCGTTGCGGTACTCGCCGTGCCAGAGCTGCACCAGCACGCGCTGCGTCAGGCGGCTGTGCAGGTTCAGGCGCATGGCGTCGCGCCACGATGCCCGCACCCCCACGCCGCCACGCGCCTTGAAGGCCAGCGGCTCCTTGGTGATGCGCTGCACCTCGGCGGCGAGGAAGTCCTCGACGCCGGCGGCGCAGGGAAGAAAGAGTTGGAGTTGGTTCACGGCAGGGGGGTTTCACAGCGCTTTGCGCAGGTTCGCTGGCGCGATGCGCAAGGCCTCGCGGTACTTGGCCACGGTGCGGCGCGCGCACTCGATGCCCTGCTCGCGCAGCAGGTCGGAGAGCTGGTTGTCCGACAGCGGCTTGCCCGGTTCTTCGGAGGCGATGAATTGCTTGAGCAGCGCGCGCACCGCGGTGCTCGACGCGTTGCCGCCGGTTTCGGTGCCGAGCGAGGAGCCGAAGAAATACTTCAGCTCGTAGGTGCCGAAGGGCGTGGCCATGTACTTGGCGGTGGTCACGCGGCTGATGGTGGACTCGTGCAGGCCGAGTTCGTCGGCGATCTCGCGCAGCACCAGCGGGCGCATGGCGAGTTCGCCGTGCATGAAGAAGTTGCGCTGGCGCTCGACGATGGCCGAGGACACGCGCAGGATGGTGTCGAAGCGCTGCTGGATGTTCTTGATGAACCAGCGGGCTTCCTGCAGCCGCTGCTGCATGGCGGCGTGGCCGGCTTCGCCGCCGTTGTCGCGCCCGCCCCGGTTCTGCCGCATGGCATTGGCGTAGACGTCGTGCACGCGCAGACGCGGCATGACCTCGGCGTTGAGCTGGACCTTGAAGCCGCGCCCGGCGCGGGTGACGATGACGTCGGGCACGACCACGTTGCGCTCGACATCGACGAAGCGGCGCCCGGGCTTGGGTTCGAGCCGGGCGATCAAGGCCAGGGCGGCGCGCACGGTGGCGTCGTCCAGGCCACACAGGTTGCACAGGCGCTTGATGTCGCGCTTGGCCATGAGCTCCAGCGGCTGGCTGCAGATGGCCAGCGCGGCCCGCGCCTCGGGGCTGTTGCGCAGCTCCAGGATCTGCAGGCGCAGGCATTCGCCCAGGTCGCGCGCGCCCACACCCGAAGGCTCCATGTGTTGCAGCAGCTGCAGCGCCACGCCCAGGCGCTGTTCGAGCGCTTCGAGTTCCTCCAGGTGCTCCTGCGGATCGACCGGCTTGCCCGGTGGGGCCGAGAGCCGCAACCAGGCGCCGGCCAGCTCGGACAGACGCTCTTCGAGGTAGCCGTCGTCGTTGAGCGACTCGATCAGGAAATACAGCGCGGCGCTGTCTTCGTCGCTCAGGCGCAGGCAGCGGGCCTGGTCGTGCAGGTGGTCCTGCAGGCTGACGGGCACGCGCGCGAGGTCGGCAGCGCTGGCGGTTTCGTCGTCGTCGCCCGACGAGCTGTTGTTGCGCGGCGGCGCGTCGCCGCCCCACTCGCTGTCATCGGGCGCCATCTCGACCGTGCCGTCGCCTTCCCAGCTCTCTTCCATCGGCGCGGCGCCATCGAGCCGACTCTCCAGCGCCTCGCCCTCACCGCCTTCGCCGCCGTCGACCGGCGACACGGTGGACGACGCAGGCGACAACGGGCCGTCGAATTCGGCGGCCGGGGCCAGGTCGCTGGCAGCCGCCACCGTGGCTTCGGCGATCTGCTCGCCCGCGCTCACCGGCGCGTCGATCTGCTCCAGACCAAACGCCTCGCGTTCGGCGAGCTCTTCGGTGCGCTCCAGAAACGGGTTCTCGTCGAGCATCTGCTCGACCTCCTGCGCCATCTCCAGCGTGGACAGCTGCAGCAGACGGATCGACTGCTGCAGCTGGGGCGTGAGCGCCAGATGCTGGGAGACGCGCAGCGACAGGCCTTGTTTCATGCGTCAGGCCAGAAAAACGGATGGACGGCGACCCGGCGCGCGGCTCGCGCAGCGGTGCGGGAGCCGGGTCGGGCCGGCGGGCATGAGACACACAGGGGCCTCATGCATCACATCCTGAAATGCTCGCCGAGGTACACCCGGCGCACTTCGGCGTTCTCCACGATCTCGGCCGTGGTGCCGCTGGCGAGCACCTGTCCGTCGCTGATGATGTAGGCGTGATCGCAGATACCCAGGGTCTCGCGCACGTTGTGGTCGGTGATCAGCACGCCGATGCCACGCGACTTCAAAAATCCGATGATGTGCTGGATCTCGATCACGGCGATCGGATCGATACCGGCAAACGGTTCGTCCAGCAGAATGAAGCGCGGCCGGGTGGCCAGCGCGCGGGCGATCTCCACCCGGCGCCGCTCCCCGCCGGAGAGCGATGGCGCGGGCGAGTCGCGCAAATGGTCCACCCGCAGGTCCTTGAGCAGTTCGTCCAACCGGCGCGTGATCTCGGTGGCGGACAGGGGTTTGCCGTCCTCGTCGCGCTGCAACTCCAGCACGGCGCGCACGTTCTGCTCCACCGTGAGCTTGCGAAAGATGGAGGCTTCCTGCGGCAGGTAGCCCAGGCCCAGCCGGGCCCGGCGGTGGATGGGCAGCGCCTCGATGCGCTGCCCGTCCAGCAGGATCTCGCCGCCGTCGGCGCGCAACAGCCCCACGATCATGTAGAACGAGGTGGTCTTGCCCGCGCCGTTGGGGCCCAGCAGTCCCACCACCTCGCCCTTGTCCACCGTGAGCGAAACGCTCTTGACCACCTTGCGGCTGCCGTAGGCCTTCTGCAGTCCGTGCACCTCCAGCTGGCTGCGCACGGCCATGGGGGCGGGCACGCTGCCCAAACCTGCTGCGATCACTTGTTTTTCTCGTTGAGCTGTTCGCTGGGACGCAATTTGGCCGGGTCGGCCGGCACTGCGGGCTTCGCGGGCGCCTTCTCTTCGTCGGGGATGGGCGTGAGCATGGCGCGCACCCGGCCGGAGGGATTGGCCGCCGTGCGGTTGCTCACACCGCCCTTGACGGTGAAGACCTCGGTGCGGCTGTTGTAGGTGATCTCGTTGCCCAGGCTCTCGTCGTTGATCAGGGTCCCGCGGTAGCGGCGCAGCACGGCGCTGCCGGTGAAGACCACCGTCTCGGCCTGGCTGTTGTATTCGATGTGTTCGCCTTCACCCTCGATCCACTCCTCCAGCGCCTCTCGCTTCTGGCGGAAGAAGCCGGGCTTGGCCGCGGTGCCGTACAGGTTGCCGAACTGGTTGCCCTGCGGGTCCTGGCGGACATCCATCTTCGTGCCCCGCATCACGATGGTGCCCTTGGTGACGACCACGTTGCCGGTGAACACGCTGCTCTGTCGGGCATCGTCGTAGCGCAGCGCATCCGCCTCGATGTTCATCGGCTTGTCCTTGTCGGCCAGCTCTGCGTGAGCAGCGGCGACCAGCGTCAGGCCAAGGGCCGCGATGATGAAGCGCGAGAGCAATCTGGGGGCAAAGGTGTTTTGAGGCATGGCTTTTCAGGGGCACAAATCTTGCATTCATTGTAGCGGCGCAAACACCACCCGCAGGCACTTCACCGGACTTTGTCGCGGCCCGGAAAACACAAGGCCCGCCAGAGGGCGGGCCTTGGTCGTGCCGGAGCCCGGTTCCTCAGGACTTGCGCGCCTGGGCGATCAGGTTGTCCGCGATCAACAGGGTGCGCGGGCCCTGGCCACCGATGTAGAAACGGCCCGCCACACCCAGCGCGGGCGTGCCCTCCACCAGATAGGCTTCCTGCAAGGCGGTGGCTTCCCTGGACTGCTGGATCGCCGCACCGTTGTAGATGGCCGCGAACTTGGCCTTGTCGACACCCTGCTTTTCGATCCAGGCGGCGATCGCCGGGGGCGTGGTCAGGGGCAGGCGCTCCTCGTGCACCGCCTGGAACACCTTGTGGTGCAGCTTGTCCACCAACCCCATGGCCTCCAGCGTGAAATACAGGCGCTGCATGGGGACAAAGGCCGGGCTGAACGCCACCGGCATGCGCCGCACCGTCACGTGGGCCGGCTTCTTGCCAATCCAGTCGTTGAACAGGGGTTCAAAGTTGAAGCAGTGGATGCAGCTGTAGGCAAAGAACTCCACCACTTCGACCTGCCCCGGCGGGCTGACCACCGGCGCGGGCTTGCTCAGGCGCTGGTAGTCGGTGCCTTCCTTGAAACCGATGCGCTGGGCCAGCGCGGGACGCAGGGCCCCGGCGGCGCTCAAGGCACCAGCGCTCAGCAGGGTGCGGGAAAAAACTCGGCGTTGCATGAAATCGGACTCCTTGAATGGACCTGCTTGGGGCCGTCCCGGTGGAAAAAAGTTCCGCGGCACCGCCCCGGCTCAGGCGCTCAGCGCTCTCAACGTTGCACGCGCACCAGCGCGGCGGCGACACCATTGGCTTCGAGCTGTTCACGCGTGGCGTCGGCCATGGCTTTCTGCGCAAACGGCCCCACGCGCACCCGGTACACCGTCTGCCCGGATTGCTCGCGCTCACTGATGTCGGCGGCCATGCCCAGCATGGCCAGCCGGGCGCGCTGGGCGTCGGCTTCGTCGGGATTTCTGAACGCCCCGGCCTGCACGAAATACGAGAAACCGTCGACCGTGGCCGGGTTCGGAGCACCACTGGAGGGCGCCTCTGCGGTGGGTGCGGCGGGCGCACTGTCGGTGGCCGGACGCGAGCGCAGCAGATCCCCGATGGGGTCGGCGGCAGACCCGGGAGCCTTCGGAGCGGCGGCCGGCGGCAGCGGCTTGCCATCGGCCGGGGGCACCACGATGGCCCCGGCTTCGTTGCCCGCACCGGGCACCGGGGCGGGTTTGCCGCCCAACACCGCGTTCGGGTTCCAGCCCTTGTTGCGCTCGGCTTCCGCGGCATCCTGCGCCGGTTTGCGCGACACCCCGCGGTCCACGAAGGGCATGGGCACCTTGGTGACGTAGATCGCCACGGCCAGCGCACCGGCCAGCCCCACCAGCACCCCGATCACGAAGCCGATGAGGGTACCGCCCACGTGCGAGCGGGCGGGAGCAGATCGGGTTTTCTTCATACGGGCTTTCGTCATCACATCTTCTGCGGAGCACTCACGCCCAGCACCTTCAAACCATTGTGCAACACCTGCGCGGTGGCCGCGACGAGGGCCAGACGGGCTTTTTTCACCGCCTCGTCGTCCACCAGGATGCGCTCGGCGTCGTAGTAGCTGTGGTAGCAGGCGGCCAGCTCGCGCAGGTAGAAAGTGATGTCGTGCGGCGCGAAATCGCGCGCCGCGTCGGCCAGCATGGCGGGGTATTTCGCCAACAGCAGCATCAGCGCCTGGGCGGCCGGGCTGTCCAGCGCCGAGAGGTCCACGTCTTTCAGCGAAGCCGCGTCGCCACCCCAGGCCGCCAGCACCGAGCAGATGCGCGCATGGGCGTACTGCACGTAATAGACCGGGTTGTCGTTGTTCTTCTGCACCGCCAGGTCCACGTCAAACGTGTACTCGGTGTCGGGCTTGCGCGAGAGCAGGAAAAAGCGCACCGCGTCCTTGCTGGTCCATTCGATCAGGTCGCGCAGGGTCACGTAGCTGCCGGCGCGCTTGCTGATCTTGACCTCTTCGCCGCCCTTGACCACGCGCACCATGGTGTGCAGCACGTAGTCTGGGTAGCCCTGTGGAATGCCGACGTTCGCGGCCTGCAGGCCGGCGCGCACGCGGGCGATGGTGCCGTGGTGGTCGGTGCCCTGGATGTTGATCACCTTGGTGAAACCGCGCTCCCACTTGCTGATGTGGTAGGCCACGTCGGGCACGAAGTAGGTGTAGGAGCCGTCGCCCTTGCGCATGACGCGGTCCTTGTCGTCCCCGTAGTCGGTGGACTTGAGCCACAGCGCGCCGTCCTGTTCGTAGGTCTTGCCGGCCTCTCGCAGTTTCTGCACCGTGGCGTCGACCTTGCCGCTGGTGTAGAGGCTGGATTCGAGGTAGTAGTGGTCGAACTTGACGGCGAAGGCCTGCAGGTCCAGGTCCTGCTCGTGGCGCAGGTAGGCCACGGCGAAGAGGCGGATGTCGTCGAGCGCGTTCACGTCGCCGCTGGCGGTGAAGTCGCGGTCGTCGGCGTGCACGGTCTTTTTCGCCAGGTAGTCGTTGGCGATGTCCTGGATGTAGTCACCGTTGTAGGCGGCCTCGGGCCATTCGGGGTCGCCCGGCTTGAAGCCCTTGGCGCGCAGCTGGGTGCTGGTGGCGAGCGTGCCGATCTGCACGCCGGCATCGTTGTAATAGAACTCGCGGTGCACGTCCCAGCCCTGCGTCTGGTACAGGCTGCAGATCGCGTCGCCGAGCGCGGCCTGACGGCCGTGGCCCACGTGCAGCGGGCCGGTGGGGTTGGCCGAGACGAATTCGACCATCAGGCGCTGGCCGTTGGGCGGAACCACCCCGAAGCCCTCGCCGGCCCGCAGCACCTCGCGCACGATCTGCTGCTTGGCCGCGGGCTTGAGGCGGATGTTGATGAAGCCGGGCCCGGCGATGTCGATGTCGGACACCCACTGCTGGTACACCGGCTGCGCCAGCAGGGCCGCGCGCAGGGTGTCGGCGAGCTGGCGCGGGTTGAGCTTGAGCGGTTTGGCCAATTGCATGGCGGCGGTGCAGGCGAAGTCGCCGTGCGCGGCCACCTTGGGCGATTCGAAGGCGGCGCGGCTGCCCGCACCAGGAGAGAGCAGTTCCAGCTCGGCGGCGAGGCCACCCAGCAGTTCGTGTTTGACAGAGAGCATGGGGCGGGATTTTACGGGGCGGGCGGAGGCGCCGCCGCCAGCGGCGACAGGCTGGTCCGCGCCGCCGCCTTGACCGCCTGGGTCAGGCGCTGCGCGCTGAGCGGTTCGCGCGCCCAGTGCTGCCAGTACAGCGCCACGTCCACCGTCGATCCGGGCAGCACTTCCTGCAGCCGCGGGCGGCCCGCGAGGTGGTGCTCGGGCACCATGCCCCAGCCCAGCCCCAGCTCGATGGCGGTCTCGAAGGCGTCCACGGCGGGCGCGAAATGGCGTGGGTAGTTGGGCTGGCGCAGGCCGAAATGCTGTTCCAGAAAGCTGTCCTGCAGCGCGTCCTTGCGGTTGAAGATGATGGCCGGCAGGGCCAGCAGCTGGTGCGGCGAGACCTCGCCCTGCGGCGTGGTGCAGCGCTGCACCACCTCGGGCGCGGCCACGCAGCGGTAGCGCATCACACCCAGCGGCTCGGCCACGCAGCCGCGCATGGGCTCGGCCAGCGTGGTCACGCAGCCGATCACGTCGCCGCTTTTCAGTGCGTCGTGCGTGTGGTCCTGGTCGTCGATCATGATGTCGAGCAGCAGGCGGTGGCGCTGCAGCATGGCCGCCACCCCGGGCAGGAACCAGCTCGCCACCGAGTCGGCATTGATCGCCACGCTCAGGCTCTGCCAGCGCGCGCCGTCTCGGAGGCCCGGGCCACCGGTGCGCAGGCCGTCCAGCAGGTCGGCCTCCATCAGCCGCAGCTGTTTCACATGCCCGAGCAGGGCCTGCCCGGCCGGCGTGGCGCGCACCTGCTTGCCGCGCACCAGCAGTCGCTGACCCAGGGCGTCTTCCAGCGCCTTGATGCGCAAGGACACCGCCGCCAGGGTCAGGTGCAGGGAGGCCGCGGCCGCGCTGAAGCTGCCGTGCTCGATCACGGCGGTGAGGGCCTCCAGTTGGCGGGCGTCGAGCATGTTTTAAAAAAATTTAACCGAACCGGGCTGCTTGCCGGTCCAGTCTATGCCATCCGGCCAGCCGCCCGCGGCCTCCCGGCCAGGCCTCAGGCGGCGTTCATGCCCTGGGTCAGCGACAGCGCGTTGGCCGCGTCGCGCAGGTATTCGCGCACCTGCGCCATGTCGGGGCCCACATGGCGGTCGATGCGGCGGATGTAGGGGCAGGTGAGCGTGGCCAGGGCGGTGTTGTCGGGGCCGAGGATGGGGAAGGAGATGTCCACCACGCCCAGGGCCTGCGCACTCTCGCGCTCCAGGTAGCCCTGCCGGCGCACGGTCGCCAGGATGGCGGCGAGCGCGTCTTCTGCAATGGGCACCTCGCCATCCAGCGGGGTGTGCTCGGCCAGCATGCGGTTGAAACGCCCCTCGTCGGCATAGGCCAGCAACAGGTGGCCCGAGGCCGTGTCCAGCAGGCCCACGCGGGCGCCGCGCTGCACGGCAAAGCTCCAGCCGCTGGGGCTGTTGATCTGCGCGCTGATCAGCACGTTGCCCCGGTCATACACCCCCATGTGGCACGACTGTTCGGCTTTTCGCGTGAAGTCGTCCATGATGGGCAGCGCCTGGTTGATCAGGCGGCTCAAAGGGGGGTGCATGTGGGCCAGCGCGAACAGCTTCAGGCTCAGGGCGTAGCGGTCGCCCGAGGGGTTGCGCATCACGTACTGGCGCGCCACCAGGCGTTCGAGCATGCGGTAGATCTCACTGGCGCTGCGGTCCATCTCTTTCACGATCTCGGCGCGCGTGAGGCCGTGCGGCTGGGTGGCCAGCAGCTCCAGAATGTCCAGCCCCTTGTCCAGCGCGGGGGCGCGGTAGCGGTCGTCGGCAGAGGCGGCGGTGTCGGGCGCGGCGTCGGTCTTGGGGCGGCGTCCACGGGGTTTGGGGGCGTTGGCTGGCATGCGGGTCTCTCAATGGGGTGACTCGGGTCGTGCTGCTTTGTACCGCAGCCGTGGCTAGGGAAACTACCGAGCCGGGGGTGGGTGAATCGCACGTATGATTTTATTCATACATGGATTATTTGTTTATCTGTGAATTTATTCTACCGAGGTTTCCCGTATGCGTGAAGGTCGTCTGGCAGGCAAAACCATCCTCATCACCGCGGCGGCGCAGGGCATTGGCCGCGCCAGCGCCCTGGCCTGTGCCGCCGAGGGCGCCCGGGTGATCGCCACCGACATCAACCAGCCGCTGCTCGACCAGCTGGCCGCCGAACACCCGGGCATCGAGGCGGTGTGGCTGGACGTGCGCGACAGCGAAGCCGTGCAGGCACTGGCGCAGCGCACCCCCGCGCTGGACGCCCTGTTCAACTGCGCGGGCATGGTGGCCAACGGCAGCGTGCTCGACTGCACCGAGGCCGACTGGGACCTGAGCTTCGACCTGAACGTGAAGAGCATGTTCCGCATGACGCGCGCCTTCATGCCGGCCATGCTGGAGAAGGCCCGCACGCAGGACGGCAGCGTGTCCGTCATCAACATGGCGTCCATGGCGTCGAGCATCAAGGGCTTTGCCAACCGCTGCGCCTACGGGGCCACCAAGGCGGCGGTGATCGGGCTGACCAAGTCGCTCGCGGCCGACTACGTGAAACAGGGCCTGCGCGCCAACGCGCTGTGCCCGGGCACGGTGGACACGCCCTCGCTGCGCGGGCGCATCGCTTCCGCGGCCGACCCGGTGCAGGCCGAAAAGGACTTCATCGCCCGCCAGCCCATGGGCCGTCTGGCCACGGTGGACGACATCTCGCCCATGGTGGTGTACCTGGCCAGCGACGAATCGCGCTTCGTGACCGGGCAGACGCTGCTGGTCGACGGCGGCGTGACGATCTGACCATGGACAGCCTGTCCAGCCAGGGTCCCGCCGTGGCACCTCTGATTTCGGTCCAGAACCTCAGCAAGTCCTTCCCCGGCGTCAAGGCGCTGGACCGGGTGCGCTTCGACCTGCGCGCCGGCGAGGTCCACGCCCTGATGGGCGAGAACGGCGCGGGCAAGTCCACGTTGATGAAGATCCTGGCGGGGGTCTACCGCAAGGACAGCGGCGAGGTGCGGCTCGACGGCGAACCGGTGGAGATTCAAAGCCCGGCGCACGCGCAGTCGCTGGCCATCGGCATCATCCACCAGGAGCTGCACCTGATGGCGCACCTCACGGCGGCGCAGAACATCTTTCTGGGGCGTGAGCCGCGCAAGGCCGCGGGCCTGCTGTTGGACGAAGACCAGCTCAACCGCGACACCCAGGCGCTGTTCGACCGCCTGCACCTGGTGCTCGCGCCCACCACCCCCGTGGGCGAGCTCACGGTGGCGCGCCAGCAGATGGTGGAGATCGCCAAGGCGTTGTCGTTCAAGACGCGCGTGCTCATCATGGACGAGCCCACCGCCGCGCTGAACAACGCCGAGATCGAGGAGCTGTTCCGCATCATCCGCAAACTCAAGAGCGAGGGCGTGGGCATCGTCTATATCTCGCACAAGATGGACGAGATCCAGCGCATCGCCGACCGCGTCACCGTGATGCGCGACGGCACCACCATCGACACCGTGCCGGCCGACACCCCCATGCCGCAGGTGATCGCGATGATGGTGGGGCGCTACCTAGAGCATGCCGACAAACACATCCCCGACACCTCGGCCAACGAGGTGCTGCTGGAGGTGCGTGGCCTGAACCGGGGTCGCACGATCCGCGACGTGAGCTTTTCGGTGCGCCGCGGCGAGATCGTCGGCTTCGCCGGCCTCATGGGCGCGGGGCGCACCGAGGTGGCGCGCGCCGTGTTTGGCGCCGACCCGCTGGACGCGGGCGAGATCCTTGTGCGCGGCCAGCGCGTGCGCATCGGCTCGCCGCAGGACGCGGTGCGCGCGGGCATGGGCTACCTCTCGGAAGACCGCAAGCACTTCGGCCTGGCCACGGGCATGGACGTGGAGTCCAACATCACCCTGCCCAGCCTCAAGCGCTGGCTGAAGTGGGGCGTGTTCCTGAACCGCGCCGCGATCCACCAGGTGTCGCAGCAGATGGTGGACAAGCTGCGCATCAAGACGCCTTCGCTCACCCAGACGGCGCGCCTGCTCTCGGGCGGCAACCAGCAGAAGGTGGTGATCGCCAAATGGCTGGTGCAGGACTGCGAGATCCTGTTCTTCGACGAACCCACGCGGGGCATCGACGTGGGCGCCAAGAGCGAAATCTACAAGCTGCTGATCGACCTGGCCGCGCAGGGCCGCGCCATCGTGGTGATTTCCTCCGAACTGCCCGAGGTGCTGCAGCTGAGCCACCGCGTGCTGGTGATGTGCGAGGGCCGCATCACCGGCGAGGTGCCGGGCCACCAGGCGACGCAGGAAAACCTGATGGCCCTGGCCACCCGCCGCGAGTCGGCCACGGCCCCGGCCAGCGCCGCCGTGCACTGACATTTCAAAACGACCCCCAAGGTTCAACGATGACCCAAACCACCGCTTCTTCCTGGTTGACCCGACTGTCGGGCGGACAGGCCAAACAGATGCTGCTGGCTTTTGCCAGCCTGATCGCGCTGCTGCTGGTGTTCACGCTGCTCAACCCCGATGCCTTCATGACCAAGGACAACATCATCGGCATCCTGCAGTCCACCACCGTGATCGGCGTGCTCGCCATCGCCAGCACCTTCATCATCATCACCTCGGGCATCGACCTGTCGGTGGGCGTGCTGATGACCTTCTGCGCCGTGATGGCGGGGGTCTTCATGGTGAACCTGGGCCTGCCCATGCCGCTGGGCATCGTGGGCGCGCTGCTCATGGGCGCGCTCTCGGGCACCACCGCCGGGCTGGCCATCACCAAGCTCAAGGTGCCGCCCTTCATCGCCACGCTGGGCATGATGATGCTGCTCAAGGGCGCCTCGCTGATCATCACCAACACCCGTCCGATCTATTTCAGCGACGTGGAAGGCTTCGACCAGATCGCGCTGGGCTCGCTGATCGGCGATCTGATCCCCAGCCTGTCGATTCCCAACGGGGTGCTGATCCTGTTCCTCGTGGCGGCGGTGTGCGCGCTGGTGCTGAACAAGACGGCCCTGGGCCGCTACACCTTCGCGCTGGGCAGCAACGAGGAAGCGGTGCGCCTGTCGGGCGTGAACGTGGACCGCTGGAAGGTGATCATCTACGCCTTCAGCGGCGGCATCTGCGGCATCGCCGGCCTGCTGATCGCCTCGCGCCTGAACTCGGCCCAGCCCGCGCTGGGCCAGGGCTACGAGCTCGACGCCATCGCCGCCGTGGTGATCGGCGGCACCTCGCTCAGCGGGGGCGTGGGCACCATCCTGGGCACCCTCATTGGCGCGTTCATCATGAGCGTGCTGATCAACGGCCTGCGCATCATGTCCGTCGCGCAGGAGTGGCAGATGGTGCTCACCGGCCTGATCATCATCCTGGCCGTGTACACGGACAACCTGCGCCGCCGCAAGACCTGAGGAGATCACCCGCCCCCAGCCATCGCCCTTCACCCCGCCCCGACCGGTTCCCCGCATCCATCCCATTTTTTTCAGGAGACAACCCATGAACGCAAAAAGAAAACTGCTGGTCCTGACCGCCGGCCTGGCACTGGCGGGTTTCGCCAGCATGGCATCGGCCCAGGAGATCTACATTCCGCTGATCTCCAAGGGCTTTCAGCACCAGTTCTGGCAGGCCGTGAAGCAGGGCGCCGACCAGGCCGGCAAGGACTACAAGGTGAGGGTCACGTTTGAAGGCCCCGAGACCGAGCAGCAGGTGGACAAGCAGATCGACATGCTGTCGGCCGCCATGGCCAAGAAGCCCGCCGCCATCGGCTTCGCCGCGCTCGACAGCAAGGCCGCCATTCCGCTGCTGCGCAAGGCCAAGGCCGCCAACATCCCGGTGATCGCGTTTGACTCGGGCGTGGACAGCGACATCGTGCTCACCACCGCGCAGACCGACAGCAAGGCCGCCGCCGCCCTGGCCGCGGACAAGATGGCCGAGAAGATCGGCGGCGAAGGCGAAGTGGCGGTGATCGGACACGACCAGACCAGCACCACCGGCACCGGCCGCCGCGACGGTTTCGTGGACCGGATCAAGGCCAAATACCCCAAGATCAAGGTCGTGGACATCCAGTACGGCGGTGGCGACCACCTCAAGTCGGCCGAGATCGCCAAAACCCTGGTGCAGGCCCATCCCAAGCTCAAGGGCATCTTCGGCACCAACGAAGGCTCGGCCATCGGCGCGGGCAAGGGCCTGAAGGAAGCGAAGAAGACCGGGCTGGTGATCATCGGCTTCGACTCCGGCAAGGCCCAGAAGGACATGATCAACGACGGCACCATCGCCGGCGCGATCACCCAGAACCCGGTCGGCATTGGCTACAAGACGGTGGAAGCGGCCGTGAAGGCGCTCAAGGGCGAGAAGCTGCCCAAGATCATCGACACCGGCTTCTACTACTACGACAAGTCGAACATGAACGATCCCAAGATCGCCGCGGTTCTGTACGACTGATCAACCACCACCCACCAACTCACTCCCGCTCCGCTCCAGAACACGGCGGAACCGCCCTTCGACAAGCTCAGGACGGGCCGCTCGTGTTGCCCCCCTGGGGGGGTGACGCGCCCTGGCGCGGTGCGGGGGGTCATCCAAGGACTGACAGTGAAACTCTTGCGCTTTGGGCCGATCGGCCAAGAAAAACCCGGCGTGCTCGACGCCCAGGGTCGCGTGCGCGACCTCTCCGGCGTGATCGCCGACGTGGCCGGCTCGGCCTTGCTGCCCGAGAGCCTGGCGCGCCTGCGCAGCCTCCACATCGACAGCCTGCCTCTGGTGGCCGGCACGCCGCAACAGGACCTGCGCCTGGGTGCCTGTGTGGGCCAGGTGGGCAAATTCATCTGCATCGGCCTGAACTACTCCGACCACGCCGCCGAGAGCGGCATGGCGGTGCCGCCCGAGCCGGTGGTGTTCAACAAATGGACCAGCGCCATCGTCGGCCCCGACGACGCGGTGGAGATTCCACGCGGCTCGGTGAAGACCGACTGGGAAGTGGAGCTGGGCGTGGTCATCGGCCGTGGCGGGCGCTACATCGAGGAGGCCGACGCGCTGTCCCACGTGGCGGGCTACTGCGTGGTGAACGATGTGTCCGAACGCGAATACCAGCTCGACCGCAGCGGCACCTGGGACAAGGGCAAGGGCTGCGACACCTTCGGCCCCACCGGCCCCTGGCTGGTGACCGCCGACGAAGTGCCCGACCCGCAGGCGCTCAAGATGTGGCTGGAGGTGGACGGCAAGCGTTACCAGGACGGCAGCACCGCCACCATGGTCTACGGCGTGGCCTTCCTGATCAGTTACCTCAGCCGTTTCATGAGCCTGCAGCCGGGCGACGTGATCTCCACCGGCACCCCTCCGGGCGTGGGCATGGGGCAGAAACCCCCGGTCTACCTGCGCGCCGGCCAGACCATGCGCCTGGGCATCGATGGCCTGGGCATCCAGACACAAACCACGGTGCAGGCCTGAAAGGCCCCACCGCCCCCCGACACAGGTACCGAGATGAGCGTCATCGTTTCCATGCGCGTCGTAGACGTGCGCTTCCCCACGTCCCAGCATCTGGATGGCTCGGACGCCATGAATCCGGACCCGGACTATTCCGCGGCCTATGTGATTCTGGAGACCGACCTGCCCGGTCTGGAAGGCCACGGCCTGACCTTCACCATCGGGCGCGGCAATGAAATCTGCTGCGCCGCCATCGAGGCCATGCGCCACCTGGTGGTGGGCCTGGACATGGCCTGGGTGGCCGAGGACATGGGCCGCTTCTGGCGCCACATCACGTCGGACAGCCAACTGCGCTGGATCGGCCCCGACAAGGGCGCGATCCACCTGGCCACGGGCGCGGTGGTCAACGCCGTGTGGGACCTCTGGGCCAAGCAGGAAGGCGTGCCGGTGTGGGAACTGGTCTCGCGCATGAGCCCCGAGGACATCGTCAAGCTGATCGACTTCCGCTACATCACCGACTGCATCACACCCGAAGAAGCCCTGGCCCTGCTCAAGGAGCGCGCCGTGGGCAAGGAAGAGCGCTGGGAAACGCTGGAGCGCGAAGGCTACCCCTGCTACACCACCTCGGCCGGCTGGCTGGGCTACGACGACGACAAGCTGCGCCGCCTGTGCCAGGAGGCCATCGACGCCGGCTTCAACCACATCAAGCTCAAGGTGGGCCGCGACAAGGCCGACGACATCCGCCGCCTGCGCATCGCGCGCGAGGTGCTCGGGCCGAACCGCCACCTGATGATCGACGCCAACCAGGTGTGGGAAGTGAACCAGGCGGTGGACTGGGTGCGCGAGCTGGCTTTCGCCAAGCCCTGGTTCATTGAAGAGCCCACCAGCCCGGACGACATCGAAGGCCACCGCGTGATTCGCGAGGGCGTGGCCCCGGTGAAGGTGGCCACGGGCGAGATGTGTCAGAACCGCATCGTCTTCAAGCAGCTCATCATGCGCGGCGCCATCGACGTGGTGCAGATCGATGCCTGCCGCCTGGGCGGTGTGAACGAGATCCTGGCCGTGATGCTGATGGCCGCCAAGTACAAGCTGCCGGTGTGCCCGCACGCGGGCGGCGTGGGCTTGTGCGAGTACGTGCAGCACCTCTCGATGATCGACTACCTGTGCATCGCCGGCACCCGCGTGGGCCGCGTGATCGAGTACGTGGACCACCTGCACGAACATTTCAGGGACCCCTGCGTCATCCGTGGCGCGGCCTACATGCCTCCGCGGGCCGCGGGCTTCTCGATCGAGATGAAGCCGGCGTCCCTGAAGCAGTACGAATTCCAGCCCCGGGCCGCATGAAGATCGACACCCACCAGCACTTCTGGCGCTACAGCGCGCCGGAGTTTCCCTGGATCAGCGAGGCCATGCCGGCCCTGCGGCGCGACTGCCTGCCGCCCGACAACGCGGCGGCCATGCGCACAGCCGGCGTGGACGGTGTGGTGGCCGTGCAGGCGCGCACACTGGCCGACGAGACCGACTTCCTGCTGGGGCTGGCCGAGCAGTGCCCCGAGGTGCTGGGCGTGGTGGGCTGGGCCGACCTGGGCGCCGCCGATCTGGAGCCCCGGCTGCGGGCCTGGTGCGCGCACCCGGCCTTCAAGGGCTTGCGCCACATCCTGCAGGACGAGGCCGATGCATCGGCCTGGGTGGCCGCGCCGGCCCACCAGCGCGGCCTGCAAACCTTGCAACGGCAGCAGCGCGTGTACGACGTGCTGGTGTTTGAACACCAGTTGCCTGCCGCGGTGGCGCTGTGTGCCCGCCACGACACGCACTGGCTGGTGCTCGACCATGTGGGCAAACCCGCGCTGCGCGACTGGGGTGACGATGGCGCGCAGGCTTCGCCCGGCTGGAGCCACGCCCTGCGCGAGCTCGCGGCGATGCCGCACGTGATGTGCAAGCTCTCCGGCGCGGTGACCGAAACCGACTGGCTGAACAACCACGGCCTGACGCGGCAAGACACCCGCAACATCCTCGCCTGCTTTGATCAGGCGCTGGACGCGTTCGGCCCGCATCGCCTGATGTTCGGCTCCGACTGGCCGGTGTGCCAGTTGTCCGCGCCCTACGACGTGGTGCACGGTCTGGCCGAGCAGTGGGCGCGCTCGCGCCTGAATGCCGCGGAGCAGGAAGCGTTCTGGAGCGGCAACGCCCTGCGCTGTTACGACCTGAGCCCGCCGCCGCCCGCCATTCCATAAGACCCCGACAACCCCCAAAGAGAAACGTTTCCATGGACCTGCATCTGAAAGACAAAGTGGTCATCGTCACCGGCGGCGCCAGCGGCATCGGCGCCGCCATCTCGCTCACCCTGGCGCAGGAGGGCGCCGTACCCGTGATCCTGGGCAAGAGCCCGATGTCGGCGGCGTTCACGCAGCAGCTGCAGGCCACGGGCGCGCGCCACCGGTTCATCCAGCTGGAGCTGTCCGACGAGGCCGCCTGCGCCGCCGCGGTGGCGCAGACGGTGGGCGAGTTCGGCCGCATCGACGGTCTGGTGAACAACGCGGGCGTCAACGACAGTGTGGGCCTGGACGCCGGGCGCGACGCCTTCCTCGGTTCGCTGGAGCGCAACCTGATCCACTACTACGTGATGGCGCATTACTGCGTGCCGCACCTGAAGGCCACGCGCGGCGCCATCGTCAACGTGTCGTCCAAGACCGCGCTCACCGGCCAGGGCAACACCAGCGGCTACACCGCGTCCAAGGGCGCACAACTGTCCCTGACCCGCGAGTGGGCCGCCTCCCTGCTCGCCGACGGCGTGCGGGTGAACGCGGTGCTGCCCGCCGAGGTCATGACGCCGCTGTACGCGCGCTGGATCGAGAGCTTTGACAACGCGGAAGAAAAGCTCGCGAGCATCACGCGCAAGATCCCGCTCGGCCAGCGCATGACCACCTCGGAAGAGATCGCGCGCACCTGCGTGTTCCTGTTGTCCGACGCCTCGTCCCACACCACCGGGCAGTGGTTGTTCGTCGATGGGGGTTACACCCATCTTGACCGCGCCCTGTCCTGAGCAAGCCACCGAAGGAGCCCGCATGCGCTACGCCCTGGCACTCGATCTGGTGGACGACGCCCAACGCATCGCTGAGTATGAAAAGGCCCACGAACGCATCTGGCCCGAGGTGCGCGACCACCTGCGCGCCCAGGGTGTGCTGGACATGGAGATCTACCGCCTGGGCACGCGTCTGTTCATGGTGATGGAGGTGGACCCCGCCGTGTACAGCGTGCAGGCCATGGCCGAGGCCTCGCTGGCCAACCCGGTCATCCAGCGCTGGGAGACGCTGATGTGGACCTACCAGGCACCCACGCCCTGGACGCCGGCAGGGGAAAAGTGGGTATTCATGGACCGCATCTTTTCCCTCGCCAGCCAGTAGCGTGCCAGGGGTGCGTTGGTCGCTCCCGCTCTTTCATCGTCTGTCTTGAAACTCTTTGGCTGAGCGGGCGGTTTCGTTTGCAGCGCCTGCCGCAGCAAAGAAATGAAGTGGCTCTCTACCGGTGGAGAACCCACACCTCTTCTGCCAAGGCGTGCGTGGGCAGGCCGCAGCGCGCCTCGTGAGGCGCCGAGAAGCGCAGTGGCCGTGGTCGCGCGCGCAGCGCGCTTCGTTCTGACTTGTCGCACTTGTTTGAGCGGAGAGAGCGCAGCGAACGCAGCGAGTTGTGCGACGGGCCACGGCCGCGAGCATCGCAGGGGAGTCGGTGCATCGCACCGACCGCCTCGCCCAAGCGCTGCGGCCTGTCCGCGCACGCCTTGGCACGCGAGGTGCCACGAACGAGACCTTCCGTTCACCCACACGGCATCCGGCAAAACCCGGAAGAGGCCCCTCAACCCCCAGCAATCGCCGCCGGGCTCACCATGGGCAGGCCGCTGTGGTCCTTGAGCCCCACGCCCGTGACGCCCAGGCGGCGGCCTTCGCCGACCAACCAGGCCAGGCGCCGCGCGGCGGTGACCACGTCCTGCCCGGCCGGCCGCACGTTGGAGATGCAGTTGCGTTGCGCGTCGGTGCAGCCCAGCCGGGGCGCGTGGGTGAGGTAGATGCCCACGCTGTCGGGCGAGCTCAGGCCCGGGCGTTCGCCCACGATCATGGCCACCATGGCCGCGCCCAGCAGCTGGCCTACCTCGTCGGCCACCGCCACACGGGCCTGGCGCACCAGCACCAGCGGGCCCAGACGCAGGGCCGGGTCGAGCGCGTCTCGGATGGCGCCGAGCAAGGGCACGGCGTGCTGCTGGATGCCCAGCGCCGACAGGCCGTCACCCAGCACCAGCACCAGATCGGGTGCGCCGCCGGAGGGTACCGCCGCGTCGGCCCGGCTCTGCACCAGGCGGTTGGCGCTGTCCGGGTCCAGGCGGCGGCCCAGGTCGGGCCGCAGGAGGTATTCGTGCCGGTCGCGCGCCTGGCTCTGCAGCACCAGCGGGGCCGGCCAGCCAGCCGAGCGCAGACCGGCCTGTAGCGCCTCGGTGTCCAGCGGCAGGTGGATCGCGTCACGCGCCTGGGCGTGGGCGAGCGCGAAGTCCAGCACCTCGCGCGTGGGCAGGCTGACCCCGCTGCGGCCGAGCGCGATGCGCGCCGGCGTGTGGCGGCGCAGGTGGGCCCAGGGGTCCGGGCCGGGCGTATCGGGGAGCACGGGGAGTGTGGGCGGTGGGGGTTGGGTCATGGCGTCTCTGGCAACGCCCACAGCGTGGCGGGCAAGGCGGGCTGGCGCGGCGTGGGCAACAGCTGCCCCTGCGCGCCGGTCACACCCACGCCCTGCAGCCAGGCCTCGAACTCGGGCGCGCGTTTCAGGCCCAGCAACTCGCGCAACACCAGCGCGTCGTGGAACGAGGTGCTCTGGTAGTTCAGCATCACGTCGTCGGCACCGGGCACGCCGATCAGGAAGTTCAGCCCCGCGGTGGCCAGCAGCACCATGAGGTTGTCCATGTCGTCGCTGTCGGCCTCGGCGTGGTTGGTGTAGCAGATGTCGCAGCCCATGGGCAGGCCCAGCAGCTTGCCGCAGAAGTGGTCTTCCAGGCCAGCGCGGGTGATCTGCTTGCCGTCGTACAGGTACTCGGGGCCGATGAAGCCGACCACGGTGTTCACCAGCAGCGGCTGGTAGCGCCGCGCCACCGCGTAGGCGCGGGCCTCGCAGGTCTGCTGGTCCACGCCGTGGTGCGCGTTGGCCGACAAGGCACTGCCCTGACCGGTCTCGAAATACATCACGTCGTGGCCCACCGTGCCCCGGCCCAGCGCCTGGGCCATGGCGTGGGCCTCGTCGAGCAGGGCCAGGTCGATGCCGAAGGAGCGGTTGGCGGCTTCGGTGCCGGCGATGGACTGGAACACCAGGTCCACCGGCGCGCCCAGCTGCATGGCCTGCATGGTGTTGGTGACGTGGGTGAGCACGCAGGTCTGGGTGGGAATGGCGCCGCGGGCCAGCACCTCGGCCAGCAGATGGTTCAGCCGCACCAGGTCGGGCACGCTGTCGGACACCGGGTTGATGCCGACCACGGCGTCGCCCGCGCCGTGCATCAGGCCGTCGATCATGCTGGCGACGATACCGGCGGGGTCGTCGGTGGGGTGGTTGGGCTGCAGTCGCACCGAGAGGTGGCCGCGCAGGCCCTGGGTGTTGCGAAAGCGGGTGATCACCTCGCAGCGGCGCGCCACCAGCATCAGGTCCTGGTTGCGCATGAGCTTGCTCACGGCGGCCACCATCTCGGGCGTGAGGCCGGGCGCGAGCCGGCGCAGCGCCTCGGGCGTGGCCTGGGCGCCGAGCAGCCAGTCGCGAAACCCGCCCACGGTGAGCGAGGCCACCGGGGCGAAGGCGGCGGCGTCGTGGCTGTCGATGATGAGCCGGGTGACTTCGTCGTCTTCGTAGGGCACCAGCGCCTCGTTGAGGAAGCGGGCGAGGGGCACGTCGGCCAGCACCCAGCGCGCGGCCACGCGCTCCTGCTCGGTGGCGGCGGCCAGGCCGGCCAGGCAGTCGCCCGAACGCAAGGGCGTGGCCTTGGCCATGACCTCGCGCAGGTTCTCGAAGCGGTAGGCGCGCTGCCCCAGGGTGGTGCCCAGACTCACGAATGCATCCTTTCAGCCAGCGGGGGTGATGCGTTCTAGTCTAGCCATCACCGCCGACTGGTCCTCATTCCAGTACACCCAGCATGGCATCCACCGGAGCGGCGTCGCGCTGTGCGGAAGTGACCCGGAAGTAACCGTAGGCCAGTGCCATCAGGCCCAGGAACAGCACCGAGAGCATGGCATTGAAGTACACCACCGCGAGCAGGCACACCAGGCCACACACCAGGGCAATCGCCGGAAACAGCGGGTAGAACGGTGCGCGAAACGGACGCTCCAGCAGCGGTTCGCTGGCGCGCAGCTTGAACAGCGCGGCCATGGAGACGATGTACATCACCAGCGCGCCCAGCACGGCCATGGTGACGATGTTGGCGGTGAGCGGCAGGCCGCCGAAGCTGACCCACTCGTCGCTGAAGACGGCGATCACGCCGATCACGCCACCGCCCACCAGGGCGCGCACCGGGGTCTTGAAACGCGGGTGCACCTTGGCGAAGTACGCGGGCAGGTAGCCGGCGCGGGCCAGGGCGAACATCTGGCGCGAGTAGCCCAGGATGATGCCGTGGAACGAGGCCACCAGGCCGAACAGGCCGATCCACACCAGCATGTGCAGCCAGGTGCTGGACTCGCCCACCACCATCTTCATGGCCTGGGGCAGCGGGTCGTTGATGTTGGACAGCAGCTTCCAGTCGCCCACGCCGCCGGCCATGACCATCACCAGGAAGGCCAGTGCCACCAGCGTGAGGATGCCGGTGATGTAGGCCACGGGGATGGTGCGGCGCGGTTCCTTGGCTTCTTCGGCGGCCATGGCCGCGCCCTCGATGGCCAGGAAGAACCAGATGGCAAAGGGGATGGAGGCGAAGATGCCGGCCCAGGTGCCCATGGTGAATTCGCTGGAACCGGCCCAGCCGTTGGCGGTGAAGTTGGCCATCGACCAGCCCGGTGCGACCACGCCGGCGAACACCAGCAGCTCGGCCACGGCCAGCAGGGTCACCACCAGCTCGAACATGGCGGCGACGCCCACACCCAGGGCGTTGAGGGTGATGAAGATGGCGTAGGCGCCCAGCGCCGCCATCTTCGGGTCGAGCGAGGGGAACTGCAGCCCCAGGTAGGCGCCAATGGCCAGCGAGATGGCCGGCGGCGCGAAGACGAACTCCACCAGCGTGGCGAAGCCCGCGATGAAGCCGCCGGTGGGGCCGAAGGCGCGCCGGGCGTAGGCGAAGGGGCCGCCGGCGTGGGGGATGGCGGTGGACAGCTCGGTGAAGCTGAAGATGAAGGTGGTGTACATCAGCGCCACGAACACCGTGGCCAGCAGGAAACCCAGGGTGCCGGCGCTGGCCCAGCCGTAGCTCCAGCCGAAGTACTCGCCCGAGATGACCAGACCGACGGCGATGCCCCAGAGGGAGAAGACGCCCAGCACGGGCTTGAGCTCGCGCGATACCTGTTTGGGGGTGGTTGACATGTTGTTGCTCGCATCCAGAGTCGCCCGAAACGGCTCGGGCAGCCTGGGGCGCAGTGTGTCCAATCCGGTGCGCCCGGCGGTATCCCGTTTGGGAAAGCGTCGGGGCCGGGCCTGCATTTTTTCCGATTCGGGATAGCGTGGGGCGGGTTTTCCTGCAGAGCGCCCGGTGGCATGAAACTTGATACTCAGGCCCGGCCAGAACCCCGTCCGAAGGAGCACGCCATGTTGGTGCAGTCCGACACCGCCGCCGCCTGCTTCCGCGTCAAACGCACGCAGGATGTGGACACCCACGCCCGCAACCTGGCCGCCTGGGAGCAGCACTACGAGCAGACGTCCGCGGGCGTGTTCAGCGGCGAGGTGCGCGAGCTGCTCGACCACGACCTGCAGGTGTTCGAGGAGGTGGCCAACTGCGCCACCAACCAGCGCTGCCGGCCCTGGCACGGCGGGGTCTGGATCGGCCTGGCCGTGCCGGAAACCGACAGCGGGCTGCGGTTCATGGGCCGCCCGACCAGCAGCCTGCAACTCATGCTGGCCTGTGGCGACACGCCTTTTGACCTCCAGGTGCCGGCCGGCCACGGCCTCTACGGCCTGGTGCTGGACCAGGCGCAGCTGGTGCAACACGCCCAGGCGCTGCACCACCGGCCCTGGCCCGACGACTGGGCCGGTGTGCCGCAGGTGCAGGCGCTGACGGCGCTGCAGCGCTACCGGCTGGTGGGCCTGGTGCGCGAGGTGCTGCGCAGCCTGCAGAGCCAGCCCGAAGTGCTGCTCCACGCGGCCAGCCGCCGCACGCTGCGCGAAGCCCTGCTGACCGTGCTCAGCGACATCGTGATGCCCCAGACGCTGAGCGAGGCCGTCAACCCCCGACAGCAGCGGCGCCAGGAGCTGGTGCACCGGGTGCGGGAGCTGGTGTTCGAACAGCCCGACGAACCGCTGAGCGTGGCCGAGTTGTGCACCCGCCTGCACGTGACGCGGCGGACCCTGCAGAACTGTTTCCAGGAGGCGCTGGGCATGAGCCCGGCGAGCTACCTGCGCACCGTGCGGCTCAACGCGGTGCGGCGCGCCCTGCGCGAAGGACCGCCCGCGACCACCATCGCCGACACCGCCGCGCGCTGGGGCTTCTGGCACATGGGCCACTTCTCCCAGGAGTACAAGGTCCTGTTTGGCGAGACACCGTCGCAGACCCGCCAGCAGATTTGAAACACCCCCGCCGCGCTGCGCGCGACCCCCTCCAGGGGGCAACGCGTGCGGCCTGGCGAAGCCAGTTCCGCCGCGTTCTCGGTTGGGGTGCGGCGCTCCGGAGAGGTTCTCCCCTGTACTGCCGACCTCATTAAGTTAATAAAATTAAACCAAACTCAGTTTTGGTTAATACGCATTAACTTCAAGCGCGATTCAAGCACACTCGGTTCGCGTCACACACCCGGGCCAACGCCCAAACCGAACCCGCTTGCGAGGAACCCACCATGTCCGCCCTGGCCTTCACATTGCCGCCCCTGCCCGCTTTTTTCTCGCCCGCCTTCACCGCCGGCATGGTGCTGAGCATGTCGCTGATCATGGCGATCGGCCCGCAAAACGCCCATGTGCTGCGCATGGGCCTTCAGCGCCAGCACCTGTGGCTCACCGTGGCGGTGTGCGCGCTGTCCGACGTGGTGCTGATCTCGCTGGGGGTGCTCGGTCTGGCCCAACTCGGCGGCCTGTCCGACAAGCTGCAGGGTGCCCTGGTGGGGGCTGGCATGCTGTTCCTCTCGGTGTACGGCTGGCAGGCGTTCCAGCGTTTTCTGCGCCCCGGCGCGCTGCCCGGCGCCATGGGCGACGCGCCCACTGAGTCTGCCGGCCCGGTGGCGAAGCCGGTCTCGCGCAGCCGGGCGGTGCTGTCGGCGCTGGCTTTTTCCTGGCTCAACCCGCACGCCTGGCTCGACACCGCCGTGTTGATCGGCTCGGCCTCCCTGGCCTATGGCCAGCGCAGCGCCGTGTTCGGCCTGGGCGCCGCGGCGGGCTCGGTGGTGTGGTTCTTCGCGCTGGGCGCGGCCGCGTTCTGGCTCGGCCGCCGGCTCAACTCGCTGCGGGTCTGGCGCGCGCTCGACGGCCTGGTCGCGCTCATGATGTGGGGCACGGCGGGCTGGCTCATGATGAGCCTGACCTAACCCCCGCGCCGGCCTTTTGGCCGTCGCCACACACGCCTGAACCGGATCAACGCGGCACCGCCCCTCTCCAGATTGCGCCCCATGAACACCACCCGCCCCGCCACCGCCCCCGTCACCATCTTCGGCCCGGACTTCCCCTTCGCCTTTGACGACTGGATCACCCACCCGCAGGGGCTGGGCGAGCTGCCACCGGAGCGGCTGGGCAGCGAGGTCGCCATCGTGGGCGCGGGCATGGCCGGCATGGTGGCGGCCTACGAGCTGATGAAGCTGGGCTTGAAGCCCGTGGTCTACGAGGCTTCGCGCATGGGCGGGCGGCTGCGCTCGCAGCCGTTTGAAGGCGGCCAGGGTGTGGTGGCCGAGCTCGGCGGCATGCGCTTTCCAGCGTCGAGCACGGCGTTTTTCCACTACGTGAACCGGCTCGGCCTGCAGACCCGGCCCTTCCCCAACCCGCTCACCCCCGCCGCGGGCTGCACCGTGATCGACCTCGAAGGCCAGACCCACTGGGCGCGCGATCTGGCCGACCTGCCGCCGCTGTTTGCCGAGGTGGCCGGGGCCTGGGCCAGCGCGCTGGAAGACGGCGCCGGCTTCAGCGGCCTGCAGCAGGCGCTGCGCGAGCGCGACGTGCCACGCCTCAAAACCCTGTGGGACCGCCTGGTGCCGCTGTGGGACGACCGCACCTTTTACGATTTCGTGGCGCAGTCGCCCGCCTTTGCCGCGCTCTCGTTCCGCCACCGCGAGGTGTTTGGTCAGGTGGGTTTCGGCACCGGTGGCTGGGACTCGGACTTCCCCAACTCCATGCTGGAGATCCTGCGCGTGGTGCTCACGGGCTGCGATGAGAACCAGCACCTGATCGTGGGCGGCGCCCAGCAGGTGCCCGTGGGCCTGTGGCACCACGCGCCCGCCGCGCACGAGCTGCGCCACTGGCCGGCGGGCACCACGCTGGCCGGCCTGCACCACGGCGCGCCGCGCCCGGGCGTGACGGCCATCGCGCGCGCGCCCGACGGCCAGCTCGCGCTGACCGACACCTGGGGCAACACGCGCCACTACCCGGCCGCGCTCACCACCTGCCAGAGCTGGCTGCTGACCACGCAGATCGCGGTGGAAGAGACGCTGTTTTCGCAGAAGCACTGGATGGCGCTGGACCGCACCCGCTACATGCAGTCGAGCAAGACCTTCGTCATGGTGGACCGCCCGTTCTGGAACGACCTGAAGGCCAACGGCTGGCCCACACTGGGCATGACGCTCACCGACCGCCTCACGCGCGGCACCTACCTGTTCGACAACGGGCCGGACCAGCCTGGCGTGATCTGCCTCTCCTACGCCTGGATGGGCGACGCGCTCAAGATGCTGCCGCACGACACACACAAGCGCGTGCAGCTCGCACTTTCGGCGCTGCAAAAGATCTACCCCGACGTGGACATCGCCAGCCATATCGTGGGCGACCCGATCAGCGTATCGTGGGAAGCCGACCCGCATTTCCTCGGCGCCTTCAAGGGCGCCCTGCCCGGCCACTACCGCTACAACCACCGCATGTACAGCCACTTCATGCAGGACGCCTTCCCCGCTGCCGAGCGCGGCATCTTCATCGCCGGCGACGACGTGTCGTGGACGCCGGCCTGGGTCGAGGGCGCGGTGCAGACCTCGCTCAACGCGGTCTGGGGCATCGTGCGCCACCTGGGTGGCCACAGCCACGCGGCCAACCCGGGGCCGGGCGACGTGTTCCAGCAGATCGGACCGATGGCCTTGCCGGAGTAGATGAAACACCCCCGCCGCACACCTCCATGAACATCGCGCCGCTCACCCTCGCCCTCTGGCAAACCCCTTACGCCGCCACCCCAGCCGAGGCGCTGCAGCGGCTCGACGACGCGGCCGCCCGGGCCCGCGCGCAGGGCGCGCAGCTGCTGCTGTGTCCCGAGATGGGTCTCACCGGCTACGCCATCGGCGCAGAGCGCGTGCAGGCCCTGGCCGAGCCGGCCGACGGCGCGCTGGCGCAGGCCGTGGCCGTCATCGCGCAGCGCCACGGCCTCGCCATCGTCTACGGCTACCCCGAACACAACCCGCTGGGCCCACCCTTCAACGCCGTGCAGGCCATCGGCCCCGACGGCCGGTCGCTGGCCCGCTACCGCAAGACCCACCTCTATGGCGCCATGGACCGCGCGCAGTTCAGCGCGGGCGACGCGGCCTCGCAGGTATTCACCTGGCGCGGCTGGCACCTGGGCCTGCTGATCTGCTACGACGTGGAGTTTCCCGAGACCGTGCGCCTGCTGGCGCTGCAAGGGGTGGACGCGGTGCTGGTGCCCACGGCCAACATGGCGGCGTTCGACGAGGTGCCCCAGCTGCTGGTGCCCGCGCGGGCCTGCGAAAACCGGGTGTTCGTGGCCTACGCCAACGCCTGCGGCGAGGAAAACGGCACCGCCTACGGTGGCCTGAGCACCGTGGCCGGCGCCACGGGCGCGGTGCTGGCGCGCGCCGGGCGCGGCGAGGAACTGCTGTGGGTGACGCTGGACCCGAGCGCCCTGGCCGCAGCGCGCGAGCACAGCTATCTGGAGGACCGGCGCAGCGGGCTGTACGGCCCGCTCACCGGAACCCCGTCAGCCCTGTTTAGATCGAGGCCGCTTCGGGCACCTGGGCCCGGATGAAGCTCTGCACCGCCGGGCTCTGCAGGTTGGTGTAGAACGAATAGTCCTCGGCGCCACAGCTCTCGGCCGTGCCAAACGAAGTGATGCCGATCAGGCCATTGCCCGCGCCGGTCTGGCGGTACATGGGGCCGCCCGAATCGCCACCGCAGGTGTTGCTGCCGGGGCCACCCGTGTAATGGTGTCCCAGCTGCGCCGTCTTGACCATTTCCAGGGTGACCGTGCCGACGCTCAGCTGGAACCCGGGGCCGCCCCAGCCCGCCACGAACGCCGACTGCCCCACCGCGGCCGGCTGGCTCACCAGCAGCGGCATGGTGGGGTTGGGCAGCGCCGCGGGCAGGAAGACCACCGCCACGTCGTTCACGAACCCCTCGGACGTCCACTGGAACCCCGGGTGGGCCACCCAGCGGCGGGCCACCATCTCAACCGAGCTGCCGTCGGCGCGCCAGACCGGCGTCACCACCCGGCGCACGCTGCCGCGAACGCAATGGGCGGCGGTGAGTATCTTGTCGTTGCTGATCATGGTGCCGGAGCAGAGAAACACCGCGCCCGCGGAATTCACCACGTGCAGCATCACCACGGGCGAGAGCTCGGGCGCGGCGCAATCGGTGCCATTGAGGACCTTGGGCGACAGGCCCAGGCTGCCACATCGCGTTTCGGCGACCGATGCGCCATCGCCGCCGCCGCAGCCGGCCAGCAACAGCACCAGCGCCATCCCCAGACCTTGAATCCATCGCCGCATATCGCTCCCTCTTTCCATTGGTGGGTGGTTTTCAACAGATTCCGCACATCGCGGAGGGCTCGCGCCCGGGCATCACTGTAGCGCCAATTCAGGCGCGTCCTGCCGACCAGAAATCGGGCTGGCTGTAGTGGTGCTTGAGGAAGTCGATCCACAGCCGCACGCGCAACGCCAGGTGTTTGCGTTGCGGAAACAGGGCAAAGATGCCATTGGGCGGGGCGGCGAACTCGTCGAGCACGCTCTGCAGCCGCCCGGCCGCGATGTCGGCCTCGACCTCCCAGGCGCTGCGCCAGGCGATGCCGTAGCCGGCCAGACACCACTCGTGCAGCACCTGCCCGTCCGAGCAATCGAGCGGGCCGCCTGGGCGCAGGTGCACGATCTCGGCGCCCTCGCCGCCGGCCGCCGGCACGGAAAACGCCCAGCCCCGGGTCTGGGACGCGTCGGAAGACAGCGTGAGGCAGTCAAAGCGCACCAGATCGGCCGGGTTCGCGGGGCGGCCGTGCTGCTGCAGGTATCTCGGCGTGGCCACGCACAGGCGGCGGTTGTCGGCCAGGCGCACGCTCACCAGGGAAGAGTCGGCCAGATCGCCCACGCGCACCGCGCAGTCGTAGGCCTCGCCGGCCACGTCCACCACGCGGTCGCTCAGGTTGAGCGAGATCGTCACCTCGGGATGCAGCTCCCGAAAGTGCGGCACCAGCGGCGCCACGTGGCGGCGGCCGAAGCCGGCCGGCGCGGTGAGGCGCAAATGCCCGCTGGCCTTGACGCCGCCGGCGCTGACACTGGCCTCGGCGTTGGCCAGGTCGGTCAGCAGGCGCTGGCAGTCTTCCAGAAAGGCGCTGCCTTCGTGCGTGAGGGTGATGCGGCGCGTGGTGCGCACCATGAGCTTGACGCCGAGACGGGACTCCAGCCCGTCGAGCCGGCGGCCGATGATGGCCGGTGCCACCCCCTCGGCCTTGGCCGCGGCGGTGAGGCTGCCGCGCGTGGCCACGGCCACAAAGGTTTCGAGCTGCTTGAGCTTGTCCATGGGGGCCAGATTACCGCATCAAAGCGAGGTAATCAACGGCCACCACGGGTTCATTTTTTACCAAATTCGCAACATTGGCGACCACGCCGCCGTATCCGCTCTGCCGTTCAGTTGCACTCGGCCGGCAGATTGGGGATCTCGCCACAGCCCACCGCGCCCTGGGCGGTGCACGCGTTGTTGGCCGCCGTCTGGGCGTCGAACGCCGAGCCGCCGGCCGCCGCCGCGATCACCAGGGTCTGGCCGATGGTGCCGGCGGACGCGGCACCGCATTCCTCGAACTGCAGCACCACCTTGCAGTCGTTCGCGTCGCACTCGTCGCGCGCCTCGTCGTTGGCGACCGACTGCGTCAGTTCCCCGGAGGAGATGGCCACCCGGTTCGTGGACGTGCTCACGGCAACCGCGCCGTAACCGTCGTCATTCCCGCCGCAAGCGGCCACCGTCAGAGACACCAGCAGTGCCGCCGCCCACCGCACCGATCGAACTACCGTCATACCCACCTCCTTGAAACAAAGACCACCA
>Ga0209343_10000508_pt1 | contig 54815 bp, 53 predicted proteins | sample RifCSPlowO2_02_FD_184026 | JGI IMG/M metagenome (GOLD analysis project Ga0209343, IMG submission 184026) | Groundwater microbial communities from Rifle, Colorado - Rifle CSP2_plank lowO2_0.2 (SPAdes) (version 2) | ecosystem: Environmental > Aquatic > Deep subsurface > Groundwater | place...
TGGGAGGATCCGATAAGGTATATCAGCGAAGCGGAAGGCTTGCTGAAAGAAAACGGAGTACAGGTAAGAGGGAAACATGAATTTTCCACCTTCTTTAAGGAAAACCCAGGCGCTATTGCATTACATTCCGGTCCTAATGTTTTTAGAGATTCAACTGTTGCGGTAGAAGAGGCTTCTGACGGGGAATGGTTTAAGCTTAGAGCCCGCGCTAATCAGTTAGCTCATGAGTCGGTTCACGCTTTTCAAGATATCAAATATCCAAGAATGCCGGATGAGGAAGCTGAAAGAGAAGCATTTTATTACCAGATGCTAACACCCCAGCAGATTGTTAGCCATAAAGATGATCCCGAATTTTTATATAGCCTGGTAAATGATGTAATAGAAGGTAATGTTCAGTGTTCAGTTTCGATTGATCAGAAAATTAATTAGTTATTTAACTAAATTTTGGCTTTGCACTTTCATAGCTTCAAGAATTTTTATTTTTTCTTCCCCTTCCAAAAAGTGCGGTTGTCCAAAATCTTCTATTTGAATAGGAAAAAATTCCGCATCAATTAAAGTTTTATCATAAAAAGTATATTTTCCCACAACTCCCTGCTTGGTTTTTAAACTCCACTCCTGATCAAAAATAAAATTCCCGTGAGCGTAAGTAATTAATTTATTTTTGTATACTTCAACGGGCTGGATCCAGTGCGGGTGATTGCCGATGATTAAATCTGCCCCGGCATCTATTGCAAAACGGGCTAAATATTTTTGTCTCTCATCCGGCTGGTCCTGATATTCAACACCCCAGTGGAAAGCAACTATGACTACATCAGCGATTTTCTTTGCCTTAAGAATTTCAGATTTTATTTTTTCTTCATCTGCATTGGAAATACCCGGCTGGGGTTTGGTTATATCGTTATACCCTAAAAAGGCAAATTTTAGTCCCCGGATATCCATAACAACCGGCCCGTTTACTCCGGTTACCAGGACCCTGTTTTTTACCAGAAGGTCATATGTTTTTTGCACGCCCTCTTTACCAAAATTTCCGGCATGGTTGTTGGCCAAAGAGGCAATATCAACTCCGCTGTATTTTAAGCCTTCTAAATTCCCGGCATCTCCGCAAAAAATCATTCCCTCATTGGTTAAAGGACAATTTGGAAAAAGCGGAGTTTCCAGATTTATGAAAGTAATATCAGCGCTTTTTAAAATTTGAGCAGTTTCCAGGTACGGCCATTTAAAATCTTTTCTAATATTGGCCTGAAAATTCACCGAGCGGGCAGGAATAATGTCTCCTGTTGCAATAATGGTTCTTAGTTTTTCTTTGGGAAAAGAGGAAATTTGATTATGACCGGGGCTAAATATTTGATCAATTGCGGGTATTTTTTCAATATAGGAGGGTTTTTCCGGTTTAGTAATTATATTTTTACCTTCAAGGAATACAGGTTTGATAATTTCTAAAGGCTTTTTAGGAAGCAGGAAAAAAACCAGCCCGGCAATTAATACTAAGGCAAGAATTAATTTGACCATGTTTTTAATGATATACTAAAGAATAGTAACTTATGACAGGGATATTTTCTTTTTTTTGCAATTGGCCGGAATTTGTATGATACAAAAGGTCCATTCCGGTTGTTCCCAGATTCTGCATTGTTTTTAAAAGTACGGTAATCGAAGGGGGGCTGTCCAGGTAGTCGCTGTTTAGCAGGTACAATTTTTGGAAATTAAATTCTTCAATTGCTCCTAATGTTATTTTGTCTTTTTCTTTGGCCTGCGTGCTTTTAAGATAGTGGGAAAAATCCACGGATGAAATTATAACCGTATCTTTTTTGCCTGAATTGCCAAGCTGGTTGGCCAGAATTTCGGCATCTTTTATATTCAGGCGGCTGCTCATAAGCAGGGGTACAACTTTTGCATCCGGCAGAAAATATTTAATAAAAGGCATCAGGGCAGACAAGGCCTGATCCTGCGGCAAAACATCCTCATCTATTTTAACAAGGTTTAACTCCTGAAGCCTGTTTAAGGTCATCTTATCCGGCTTGACCTTCCCGAAAGGAGTATCCCAGTCGTAAAGCGAGCTTAGGACCTTAAAATTTCCCTTTTCAAAGTGGTTGGGGCCAAGCAGGATAATGGAATCCGGTTTTTGAAAGGCAAGTCTTTTGAAAAAGTCAGCTATGATAAAGCTTGCAAAAAGATCGTGCGGGACAACGCCTCCTGCGGCGCGAAAACCAAACCCTTCTAAATTTTTAGTTTCTGAAACGGCATCATAAAAAGTTTTTTCTTCAAAAAAGAGGGGAGTGTGAGAATTTTCAGGTTTTACACTTCCGGAGTTTTTGTTGATTTGTCCCCAGGCAATTAAAATAAGAAAAAAGATAAAAGGCAGAAGAAAAAGGAATTTCTTAATTGTCATTTGGAGTTTGCGGAGGGGTTTGTTTTTTTCTGATCACCCGGATGATAACCATGAAAATTACTACCGTAAGCACTATTAATATTACTGCTGCTGCAAGTATTTGTTTTTGTCCTATGATGCCAACTTCCGGGGCGCGTTCTGCTTTTTTGGCAATATTTATTTTTTGTACATTTGAACTGCCGCTTATTTCCGGGGCATACATCAGTGAGGCAACCCCCGGAGGCGTTAAGAACGTGCCCTCGCTGACTACCCTGGCCCGGTAGGTGTAGGTTTTTTCTCCGGCCGGGATTTGATACAAAGACAGGATAATCCCGTTTTCCGTAATTTCCCTTTCAGTGACTTGGTTTGAATTAAAAGACATATTGCCGTACTGCTCGTTTTCAAATGATTCATTTATGGGTATCATGCCGGACGGCAGTTCGTCTTGTATGACTGCATAATTTTCTTCTGTTTTTAAGCCCCCGACAGTAATTTTAACCAGCGCAGTATCTCCGACCCCGAGGCCAAATTGAGGATTTTTCTCGTTTACGTACTCTCTCTTCACTGTTAAGCCGTTATTTTCTGCCTTGGAATTTTTGTCGGTCCGCAGTTCATTTACTGTTAAGGTTGAGTAAATTTGGCCGCTGCCGTTTTTGGTTACGGCAATTTTTGAGCCGGATGATTTTATGTTTTCGGCCGGGATATTGATATCTTTGATGGACTGTTTAGGGTCGGAAACCGTGCCGCCTGCAATTTGCTTACCGTCAATTGTTACGGCGTAGGAATAAGCAGGAGTTTGTTCCTCAGTACTTTTGGCAAATTCTGTCAGGGCCCGCAAAACCTGTGCAGTGGCAAAGGTGTTGGACCAGTAGTCTGATTGCCGGTTTCTGGTCAGGAAGCGGGCGCCTTTTGCAGCCAATTCCCTGTCCCCGTTTGTCAAAAGTATTGCCCTGATTGCAAGGGCTGTTGAAGCATCCCGGGAACCGAAGTTTATTTTTGTCCCGGCTTCCCAAAAAAGCGCATTGCCTTGTTCGCGGGCCATCAGGATAAGGGCATTTAGTCCGTTTGTTTGAGGGTTGGTGTCTCCGTTTAAGTAATTTGACATCACCAGCAAAGACAAAAGGTCCGGTGTCAGGCCGGGGAAAACAGGAAGCAGTTTGTTTGTACTGGTTTGTCCCAGCAGCGCCAGGCCGTAATTTTTCGAAATTATTTCTTCATTGCTAAACTTTTTTTCCTGACTTGAGTCGTAGTATTTATCCAGCAGCAGGTATGATTTTGCCTGATTTAAGATATAAGCATTAACTTTTGTGCCTGATTTTTGTGCCAGCAGCAAATATTCTAAAACATATGCGCTGACAAAAGGATTGGAATTGTCTCGGCCCCACCAAGTCCAGCCGCCATCTGATTGTTGCTGGCTTTCCAGTCTTTTAACCCCTTTTTGCAGGATATCGTCCGTATTTTTATCTTTTAAGGCATCGCCATAAAGATCCGGGTTTAATTTTGCAATAATTGCAGGCACTATGGTGCTGGTTGTTTGTTCGGTGCAGCCGTATGGATAGTTAATGAGGTATTTCATGGCCGAAGGCAGGGAACCGGTTATGGCAGGGGATAATGACAGGGTGATTTGGGATTTTTCTCTATGGCTGTCAGGGGCAAGTTTTACGTCAAAAGTTTTTGGCCCTTCTGCCGCATAGCTTAGTTTGCGTTCAAAGCCGAAGTTTTTCACCGGTATTTGCAGGGTAACTATATCAGCCAGATTTTTATCGGCTTTTGATCTTGCGCCAAAGGTAAGTTTTGCTGCCGGGTTTTCTGTGTCCGGTTTCACCTTCCAGAAAAATTCCTGCATGCTGTTTGATTTTATTTGAACATTTTGTTTTCTTTCATCCCCTACGTTTCCGGAGTCAAATTTTAAATCTATATCCAGGTTTTGGGCATTTTCCGTAAAATTTTGCACCAGGGCAGACAACACAATTTCATCCCCCACCCTTAAGATATTTGGCAGGATAGGGCGGATAACAAGGTCCTTATTTACCGTGATTTCAGCAGTGGTTTGTCCGACTTTTGTATCGGTTGTGGCGGCTACGGCTGCAATGGTCCAGGTAGTCAAATTATCAGGCAGCTTAAAGCTTACCTTGGCAAGGCCGTTTTCATCCGTATGTACGGAAGGATTCCAGTATGCAGTATCTTTAAAGGCATTTCTGTCTATGCCTTTTTCGTTGTGCACCCACAGTCCGTCGGCAAAATAGGTGTGGTATTTTTCTATTTCCAGATTGTAGACTTTGAACTTTCCGCTTTGCCATTCAATTGAATTAATTTTTACTTCCCCGCCGGATTGATCTGTTAAGGTGTCGCCTGTTTGCATGCTGCCGGCCTCTTTCCAGCTATTATTGATCCGTAGAATGTGATTTGCGGTCACTTTTAAGTGAGAATTTAGTATCAGGTAGCCGGGTGCTTCTGCGGAATGAGTGCCTAAAACTTTGGCCTTGATTAATTTTTGGTCTTTTTCATCCCTTGTTAAAATATAATCTCCTTTTTTTACATCTTCAATATTTTTGATTTTATCCTCTGCCATCAATATTTTTGTGCCTTTGGCAAAGCATCCGCCCCCTTCTGCCATACGGACCAGGATGCCTTCCAAAGAATGTGCCTCCTCAGTTGTGTTGTACCGTTCATTCCAGAAGGTTGTGAAAATATCTCCCAGTTTGTTGTCTGAAAGTTCAAATATCGCTTTATCAACAGCCCACAAAGCTACATCTGAAGAAACAGGGTTTCCTTTTGCATCTTTTGTGGAAATATCTACTGTCACGGTTTCTCCAGGGCCGAAATTTAAATTGTTCGGAGTCAAATTTACTGCGATTTTTTTACTTTCCGGAGAAACAATAATATTGGTTTGACTGGAATTCAAAGCCCCGGCGGAAAAACTTTGCGCTTGAGCAAAAATATTGGGCATATCCGAATTTTGAAGCGGTACTTCCAAAGAACCGCTTGCGCCGTTTAAGCGGATAATTTGGAATCTTGAAACCCTGCCTCTTTCCAAAGAAAAAAATATATCGCGGTCAGGAATTTGTGAGAAGATTTTAAGCTGAACTGTTTCGCCGGGCGCGTATTTTTGTTTGTCGGTTGAAATGGTAAGTTCTTCTTCCGCGTCACTATTATAAAACGGTTGGTTTTCGGCGGAAACGTATGAGTAGAATGTTTTTGATATGGTATTTCCCCGGCTGTCGCTGCCCTGGGCTGTGATGGCATATGAGCCGATTTTTTGCGGAGTGAAGTTGAATACGGCGTCTCCTTTGGCATCTGTTTTTGCATTAAGATCCGGCAGATCTGTTATTTCTTCTTTGTATGTGGGGTATTTTTTATCCGGTTCCTGATGTTTAACCCAAATTGACAGCTTCACTTTGGCAGTTAAGTTTATGTTTGTTAGCTTTGCCCCGCTTTTATTTGCAACCAGGGAAACCGGCAAAGACAGGGGAGTATTGACCATTGTGCCGTATGAGTCATCCTTGCGGTAAATTCCGTATTCGCCGGCATAAACCAATATATTTTTTTTGGCAAAAGCCGGGGTTTGCGCACCGGAGTCAACCTGCGCCTCAATGGAAAATACCTGTGTTTTTCCCTGATTGAAAGTCATCCTGGTGCCCAGTTCAATTTCTGCTTCCCCGCTTTTATTTAATGTTGCAGTACCTTCTGAAGCTTTGTTGTTTCCGCCCCAGTAGGCATATCGGTAATTATTTTCATTAGAAAAAGCCCGGCGGTCAGACAAATAATGATAGTCTGAAAAATCAGAAGAATAGACAGTATATTTAACTTTCTGATCCATTAAAGGCTGGCCGGAAAAGTAGGTGCCGGTTATTTTAAAAGATGTCTTATCCGAAGCAATAAGTTCATTTTTGGGAGTGGTGATATCAATGGAAAATTCCGGTTTTTTAAAATATTCCACATCAAAAGAAATGGAGTTTGAGGAGTATTCGCTGCTCCAGTAGTTTTGCTTTTTTTGTCCGCCCGACAGGTCGACAACCAGCCCATAATAGCCGGTTTTGGCACTTTCGGGTATTTTGTATTCACCGTTGATTGTGCCCTCCGGCGAGACCGGGTAAGTTTTTTCAAAAATCGTATCTTCATCGTTGTAGCCGTTTCTGATTTTAACCAAAGCCTCGCCAGGGGGAATACTGTAGCGGGCATCGTCATCATCCCTTAAAACGGTTTTAAAATATACGGTATCACCCGGTTTATAAAGCGGGCGGTCGACAAAAATGAAATATCTTGTTAATTTTTCTTTCGGCAAAAACTTTTCATAAGAATAGCCTGTGTTTAAGTACTTTAGATTTAACGGGATAATAGTTTTCTCATCATTTTGAGAAAACAAGCCAATATCTGCCTCAGCCACTAAGGTTGTTTTTGCGATCCCTTCGGCATTAAAAGAAGCAGTCTGCAGTTGTTTGCGGCCATCCTGCAGGTTTAATATTTTAACAGTGCCTTCAGAAATGCTTCTTTTAGTTTTAAAATTTTGGCCCCAGAAGATAAATTCATTATCCCCTTCTTTGGATAAAACCCCGATATTTGACCTTAAAACAAAAGCATCTGCTAAAGTTGAGCCGGTTTTTACTTTTAAATACCAGATGCCTTTTTCCCCGAGCGGCAGGGAGATTTTTGTTTCCCGACCGGACCCGGTAGTTATCGGACGGTTTACAGTTGTGATAAATTGCAGTTTTGAGACATCCGGACTTTTCTTGGTTTGCTTTCCTTCTTTGTCGTGCGTTAGATAGTCAAGTAGATGATTTTCATCAGCTTCGTACAGGGAAACTTCTGCATCCCCTGCCAGGTTATAGCCGCCAATTATTACAGCCGGTTCGTCTGTTGAGGCCAGGGATATCAGGCCGCCGCTTGCATAACCATTATCACTGCCTGAGATATAAATTTGCGGGCTCTGATAGGATCTTCCCAATACTTCTGAAGCAGGGGTTTGTACAGATTGGGCAACTTTGGGTGGTTCATTTACTTTTAGAGATTTTAGGGATGAGGAGCCGCTGTAAAACCCAAGAATAAAAAGAAAAAGAACTAAAAGCAATCTTTTGATTTTGCTCATTTAATTGATCCATACTTATAATTGTATATATAAAAGGATTTGTCAAATGAATTTAAGCAATTGGAGTAGTTTTGCCAAAATCCAGCCCGCAATAAAACCTCCTATGTGGGCAAAGAAGGCTACTCCTCCAAACGAGGAGGTGTCAGCCATAATTGAGGCGCTGCCTGCAAATATTTGAGTAAAAAACCAGAAAAATAAAATGTAGAAGGCGGACACTTCGATAACAGTAAAAAATCCAAAAATTGGCAATAAGGTTTTTACTTTATGATGGGGGTATATGGCCATGTATGCACCTAAAACCCCTGCTATGGCACCTGAGGCTCCAAGCATGGGGATGGAAGAACCCGGAATAAAAATATACTGGGCTAATCCACCTATAATTCCTGCAAAAAGATAAAAAAGGGGGAAAAGGAAAAATCCAAAGCTTTCTTCCACATTGTCTCCAAAAATCCATAAAAACCACATATTGGAAATAATGTGAATAAAACCGCCATGCAGAAATTGACTGGAGATAAAGGGGATTAAGGTATTTATGTTGGAAAAATCCACCAAAGCGGGAATTAGGGCAAATTTCCTGATAAAAAGATCTGGATTTGGAGCAGTCAGTTCAAGGAAAAACACCCATATATTAATCAAAAGAATGATAATGACCCATAAAGGGAAAGAACCGGAGGTTTTGGTATCCGAAAGAGGGATCATTTTTCCAATTTACCATTTTACTTAAAGCTTTAAGAACAGTTTTTGTAATAAGAATGTATGATTTTAATAAACCCTGAATTGCTATGGGCCTTGACGGAAAATTTTAGATCTGTTAGAATCCTTGATCAATGATAAATTCTACAAAAGAGCGTATTGTCGGTTCTTGTTCCGGTGAAACATATTACCGTCTAAGACCTGTAAGAAAATCACCCACTCCCTCAGGAGAATGCGAAGATGTGTTGGACCTGCAAAGTTTAAAATTAAACTGGAGAGTGATGAGGCCAAGAGGGGAGAGAAACAGAATAGGGTATAACAAAGTTGAAAAACCCAGCTACATATTATTAGAACCAATATATGGTCCGCATGAACCTACGGATGAAGATTTTGATCCTCGAGTAGAATTGAGAATATTTCTTGCCGATCGTGAAAAGCTGGATAGAAAAATTAGCGCAGTCTCGGCAGAAGTGATGTTTCGTCGAGAAAGAGGCGAAATGCTTCCAAGACCATTAATTAGATTGTTAGTTCGTTACGGAAGAAGTCATGTGCTCTCTTCGGCTGGTTAAAACTCTTATTTTCTTTCCTGATTTTGATAGAATACTCATAAGCGCAGGTTTAAAGGCCGGTGTAGCTTAGTGGTAAAGCACCACTTTCGTAAAGTGGGGAGCGACGGTCCGATCCCGTCCACCGGCTCCAATGGTATATAATTAAACCAAAGTGACAGAGGTAATCTAAAAATGAGAAGAATTAACCCTCTTTCTATGCAGGATAGCTACAAGACTAATCCCTGGTATGTAACAGCTGCAGTTTTATCCTCAGCTTTATTTATTTTATATTTAACCACTTTTTACAATTACGTTTTATTCCACACTTTGGCCGAGTGGTTTGCAATTATTGTTGCAGGGGGGATATTTATGGTGGCCTGGAATACCCGGCAGTTTATGCGGAATAATTATTTTCTCTTTATCGGCATTGCCTTGCTGTTTATTGCACTTATAGATGTATTGCACACCTTATCTTATAAAGGCCTGGGGGTATTTGTTGATTTTGATGCCAATTTACCCACACAAATGTGGATTGCCGGCCGCTATTTGCAGGCAGTTTCTTTTATTATTGCCCCAATTTTTTTAGGCAGGAAGTTAAGAAGTAATTTAGTAGTGATAGTTTATGCAATCATCACCGCCTTGATACTTTTGTCCATTTTTTACTGGAAAATATTTCCGGATGCATTTATTGAAGGAAAGGGTTTGGCCCAATTTAAAATAAACAGTGAGTATATAATCTCACTGCTTTTTCTGTTTTCTGCAGGTACTTTAATATGGACGCACCGGTATTTTGATACGCGTGTCCTGAATTTTCTAGTAGCATCGATAGGAGTGACTGTCTTATCTGAGCTGTTTTTTACAACCTATATTAGTGTTTATGGTTTTTCCAATATGGTGGGACATTTTTTGAGGATTATTTCCTTTTTCTTATTATATAAAGCAGTTATCGAAACAGGGTTAAGAAGGCCTTATAACTTGCTTTTTTGGGAGCTTAAGGGTTCTGAGAACAGGTACCGCTCGGTTACAGAATCTGCAAATGATGCAATTATTTCTGCGGATACAAACGGCAAGATTATTTCATGGAACAGGGGAGCAGAAATAATTTTTGGGTATAGCGAAGAAGAGGCTATGGGAAAGCCTTTGACTTTAATTATGCCGGATGAATACCAGCAAAAACACCAGCAAGGCATGCAAAGGGTTAAAACAACCAGAAAATTACGTGTCAGCGGAAAAACTTTAGAAGTAGAGGGGTTAACCAAAGCCGGAGCAAAAGTGCCGCTTGAGCTTTCTTTGTCTTCGTGGGTGTTAGGCAGAAGGATGTATTTCACCGGCATAATCCGGGATATCTCTGAAAGGAAAGAACTTGAGAAGAGAAAAGACGAGTTTATTTCCATTGCCAGTCATGAGCTTAAGACCCCGATAACCGCTTTAATGGGATTTAGTGAAATATTAAGTTATGAGTTGAAGAAAAAAAGCATCGCTAAAGCCTCTATTTATTTGAACCGGATGAGCGAACAAATGCGTAATTTGTCTATGCTGGTTAGTGATCTTTTGGATGTGACAAGGATAAATGCTGGCAGATTAGAACTTAATAGAGAAAGTTTTAGTTTGGATAAGCTGATTGATGAAACCATTGATAATTTATATATGAACTGTGCAGGACATGAGATTTTCTTTGCAGGCAATAAAGTTGAATCAAAAGTTTTTGCAGACCGTCACAGAATCAGCCAGGTATTGACCAACTTGATTTTAAATGCTATTAAATACTCGCCGGGTAAAGAGAAAGTTATTGTGAGGGTAAGGAAAGATAAAAATTTCGTTAAGGTAAGCGTTACTGATTTTGGTATTGGAATTGCTAAAAAGGAACATAAAAAAATTATGCAATCTTTTTATCGTGCGGAGAATGTCAGCAAAGGGCAGTTTGCAGGGGCAGGTTTGGGATTGCATATTGCTGTTAAAATAATCGAAAGACACAAGGGTAAACTTTGGTTGGATTCTGAGTTGGGGAAGGGTTCAACGTTCTATTTTACTTTACCGGAAAGATAATAATGAGAAAAAAGATTTTAGTTATTGATGATTCCAAAGCTATTTTAGAAGTTATTCAAATTATGCTTGAGGAGAAAGGGTATTTGGTTAAAATTCTTGATCATACGGAAGATGTTTTTAGGGAAGTTGAGGGCTTTGGGCCGGATTTAATTATCTTAGATGTTTGGATGCCTGCGTTAAGCGGAAAAGACATCACCAAGAAGCTCAAACAGGCAGACAGCACAAAAAATATTCCGATTATTATTTTTTCTGCTTTAACAAAAAACCAGGCTTCGGAGGAGGTTAAAGAAGCTGATGATTATTTATCCAAACCTTTTGAAATGGAAGAGCTTTTTGAGAAAGTTGTAAAAAATATCAGCGGGGGATAATTAAAACAGAGCCCACTTCTATTTGATTGGGGTTTTGGATATTGTTTGCTTTGGCTATTTTCTCAAATGCAAAAATATCTCCATAGGCGCGTCCGGATATGGACGAGAGCCAATCCCCTTCTTTGACATTATATTTATCGCCTTCAATTCTTTCGCCCCAGATTGTGCTGTTGCCGCCGCCCACTCCCAAAGATTCTGTATTTCCGGCAGGAGAAGGCTGGAGGGAGCTTTGGACTATTTGTGTTTTATCCAATTCCGGAATATCAAGGACTTGTCCCGCTTCAATAAGATCAACATTTTTCAAATTGTTTGCTTTTGCAATTTCGGAAAATTTAAAGCCGTCATTATAATATTTTTGTGCAAGAATATATAAAGTATCTCCTTCTTTGACAGTATGTTTTGCAGGAAGATTACTGGCTGTTTCCTGGTTTAGTTGAGCTTCCTGTGCCGGGCCCAGGGAGGCTTTGTTTTTATTGAAGTAGTTAAAAATTAAAACTCCCACCACCAAAATGATTAAAGCCCCCAAAACTATGCTTACTTTTGATTGGTTTGATTGAACCTCTGTTTGAATCTTCTCTAAATAAGAACTGTTTTTAACAGGAGCTTTTACAGCTGTCTTTTTTTTGTTTAAATTTCTTTTGGCCATTTTTTTGGAGCAGGCGTTAAGATAATTACTGTCGGTTCCTTTTTACTGCGAAGATGTTTTATTGTCAAGGGGGCATTTTGAAAAAAGTCATATTTTATTCTTGATTGCTGCAGAGTGAATTGTTTGATAGAATATGAACGTTCTTATGGGGTCGTAGTGAACCGGTCATCACGTCTCCCTGTCACGGAGAAGATAGCGGGTTCAATTCCCGTCGACCCCGCCAATTTTTTCTTTTTCAAAAAATTGGCGGGGTTCGCCTCGCCCAAAGGGCGGCGACCCGCCTCCTTAGATGTATTCAGTTTATATTCTCCAGAGTCAAAAGAACAAAAAACTTTTTAGCTCAGCGCTTGACACCTATAAGATTTTATGTTATATTTCCACACCATATGGCAGAAGGTTTGCAAGATAAATTAGTAGCTGCTGAAGCTCTTCAAGTTAAAGGTGGTACTGACAATTGGGATCAATCTATTAAAGCATATGAAGCAATTATTACAGAACAAGGTCCAAGTTCAGTTGTCTTAAATGGATTAGGTGTACCGCTAAGGATGCGTAATCGTCAGCCAGAGGCTATAGCAACTTTTACTTATGCCCGGGCACTGGCTTTAAAGGAAAGAGATTTAGAAGCTCAGTTAACTGCTGTGAACGGATTAATTGATGCTTGGAGAACTGGAAATAGGTGTCCTACTTTTCCCTACCCCTTTTATGTCGAAAAGGAAGAAAGACTACCCTATTTACATACAGTAGCCCAGTCTTTTATTCCTGATACAGATGCAATAATGTCACAGATGCGAGGTCTCAACCTTACTCGAGTTGAGGCATATAATCAACGAGGATTGTTATATAACGATATGGGCGATATTGAAGGAGCTTTAGCTGAATATCGTGAAGCTACAAGAAGAGCAAGAATGTTGACAGAGACGGATCCTTCTAATGACAGATATCAAAATAGATTAGCCCGTGCATTAACTACTATGGGAGTAAGCCTGTTAAGAAATGGAGATGTAGACGGAGCTTTAGCTGGTCAGCAAGAATCTCTAGGCATCTATCTTCAAGTGGATGATATGCGAGGGGTTGGTAATGCAGGCGCAGGCGTAATAGATGCATTAGACGCAAAACAGGACTATGCAGCAGCTCGGAAATTAGCTAAGGACCTGCTTCCTAAGGTTGAGCAAGATCCAGAATCAGTTAGGATGTTAACTGAGAGATTAGCAAAACTTCCTCCAGTCCTCTGAACTAACTTAAACTAGCTAAGTTATTTTGTAGTTCTATAGGGCATACCACTACTATAGGTTGCAAATTTAATCTGTTTCATGCTAATATTGAATGATGCAACGTGCTGAATCGGCTTTTTGGACAAGTCAAAATAGCAGTTATGTCCGTCCGGTGGATGTGGCAGTGAGAAAAATATCTTCCTTTGAGGCAGTAGGATTTGTCAGGGGAGTCAGGTCGGTATTTAATGTAATTGAAGCTGCAGACCCGGATATAATTTTTTTGCCTGAAAGAGGTGCAGGGCCTATTGATTGGGCATTGCAAAGATTTGGAGAGATATACAGAGGCAAGGAAAGATTCAAGGTCTTCCTGCCGATTGGCACATGTGTGGATCCTTTTACCTGTGCAGAATGGGGACCTGGGAAACGCGATAAAAGTGAAATTGTTGGTAAAATTGTGGGGAATTTAAGGGAAACCAGGGACTGGTTATCCAAGCCCTTATTAATTGATGAAGTGCAATCAGGAGCTACTATCACAAAGGTGACGCATGATTTGGTCAGAGCATTAATAGGTCTTTATTCAGGCGGCAGCGTTCAGCCCATAACAGATAAGCTGCAGGTTGTAGCAGTTCAAGATAATCGGAATGGTTGGCTAGCCCAGAAAAAGGCAAAGGGATATACATCTATAGTTGATAACAGTAAAGCATACATTCAGGGTTTTATTACAGAAATGCCGTTGTTTACTGTAGACAGACAAATCTTTTTGAATTATTTGTTGGCTCCAAAAGATTCTACAAGAAAGCAAGTGGTGTTGCCTATGGTGATGCAAAATACGGAGGCGCAGGAATTTATCAGAAATTTAGTTACAGTAGTTACTGATCCGATGAGGATGGATGATTATGCAGATGAATTATTGCAAAAGGACAGATACAGTGAAAGGATGCTTCATGAACGGGTTGATGATGGAAGCATTATTGCCTGGTACAGGCAGCTGGCTAAAGCTGCAAGTAGCGCCTAAGTTAAAAGAAATCGCTCCTGATGCAGCGCTTGCAAACAAAAGCTAATGGGGTATATATTTAAGCCAAATGATTTTCAGTAATGCTTCTGTTGCAAAAATGCTTCGTGAAGTGGCTGCAGCTCACAGCTTGAAGCATGGGAATTTATTTCAAATAAGGGCTTATGAAAATGCGGCATCTGCTATTGAAAATTTAACCTCTGAAATTCATGATCTTTGGGAAGAAGGCAAATTGGATCAGATTCCGGGGATTGGTGCAAGCTTAAAAGATCACCTAAATGAGCTTTTTAAGACCGGTCAAGTTCAGCATTGGGAGATTATAAAAAAGGGGGTGGCGCCTGCCACTTTTGAATTTTTAGAGATTGCAGGAGTGGGCCCGAAAACTGCGGAGAAATTAGCCGGTCTTGGGGTTAATAATCTTGAGGATTTAAAGAAAAAATTAAAAAGCGGAGAATTGGTTAAAAAAGGCTTTTCGGCAAAAATTGCCCAAAATATTTTGGGAGGGCTTGACCAGGCCGGACAAAAGGGGAATAGGATGCTTCTGCCTTATGCCGCTGTACAGGCAGACAGGATCTTAAATTATTTAAAGAAAAGTCCTGATATTTTGCAGGCTCATCCTCTGGGATCTCTGCGCAGGATGGTTGCAACAGTAGGGGATTTGGATTTTGCAGTCTCTTCAAGAAATCCCAAAAAAGTTGTCGAACATTTTTGCAAAATGCCCGGCATAGCAAGAATTTTAGATCAGGGGGAATATAAAGCAACAGTAGTGCTAAATTCAGGCATACAGGCAGATTTGCTTGTTGGAAAGCCCCAAAGCTACGGAGCGCTCCTGCAGCATTTTACGGGTTCAAAGCCGCACAATATAAAGCTTCGGACCTTGGCGCAGAGAAAAGGTTTTTCTTTGTCAGAATATGGAGTAAGGAGTGACAAGAGAAAAGCAACAAGTGACAAATTAATACAAACAGAAACAGAAGAGGAATTTTACAAGTTATTAGGCATGCAGGTACCGCCGCCTGAAATAAGGGAAAATTCCGGCGAAATTGAAGCGGCTTTGGCAGGCAATCTTCCGCAGTTGGTTAAATCAGCAGATATAAAAGGGGATTTGCACCTTCATTCTAGTTATCCTTTCCCTTCTCCTGCGCATGGACCGGGAGTAAATTCAATTGCAGAAATTATAGATAAAGCAATACAGCTGGGGTATGAATTTGTCGGCATAGCTGACCATCCACCGGGTTTTACTGCGCTTTCCAAGGAAGAAATTATACAGGAAATTCAAAAGAGGACAAATAGTATTCAAAGGCTTAAAAAGAGGACAGAAAGTATTCGAGTATTAAATGGACTCGAAATTGACATACTTGCTGACGGATCTTTATCTGTTCCGGATGCAGCTTTGAAAACCCTTGACTACTGTATAGCAGGTATTCATTCAGGCCACAAAGGCTCAAAAGAAAAAATAACTAAAAGATTATTGAAAGCTTTGGAAAGCCCTTATGTAGATATAATTTCACATCCCACCAACCGCTTGCTGAACGAAAGAGAGTCATCAGATGCTGATTGGGGAGCAGTGTTTAAAGCAGCTGCTAAAAATAACAAGTTGCTTGAGATTAATTCTTATCCAAACAGGCTGGATTTACGGGATGATTTAGTCAGGTTAGCGCTTTCATTTGGTGTTAAATTTATAATAAATACAGATGCTCATGAAATTTCTCAGATGGAAAATATGAAATTTGGTGTGGCTGTGGCAAGAAGAGGCTGGGTAGGTAAAAAGGATATTGTCAACGCTTGGGACTGGACAAGCTTTGCAAAATGGTTTAAGATTTAATTGATGAATCCGCTGTATATTATAATCGGGCTGCTTGTTTTGGTTGGGCTTTGGATTTTATTTACCTACAACAGCCTTATTACGCTCCGCAATCGGGTCCGGGAAGCCTGGTCCCAAATTGATGTTCAATTAAAAAGAAGATCTTCTTTAATCCCTAACCTGGTTGAAACAGTTAAAGGTTATGCAAAGCACGAAAAAGGAGTTTTGGAAGAAGTAACAAAGGCAAGAACGGCGTTAATGGGCGCCAAAAATCCTCATGAGGCTGCGGATGCAGACAATATGTTGACTGGTGCTTTAAAAACCTTGTTTGCTGTTTCTGAAAATTATCCCCAGCTCAGGGCTTCGGAGAACTTTAAACAGCTTCAGGATGAAATTTCTGATACGGAAACAAAAGTGGCTGCTTCAAGACAGTTTTATAATACTAATGTTTTGGACTTAAATAATAATTTGGAAACAATTCCTTCTGCATGGGTAGGTCAGATATTCAACTTTAAAAAAGAAGAATTCTTCAAAGCTACAGAAGAAGAAAAAGCAGACGTCAAGGTTCAATTCTAAGCTCCATTGTGCTAATATTCTCTTATGGCAACTATTAATACCGCATGGGATCATGTTTCAGGAAATGTCTTCAAAACCTGGATAATAATGTTTTTATTCTCACTTTTTACGGTTGGGGTAATTTATATAATTGCCCAAGGGTTTGGTTATGGTGAGATCGGAGGGCTTGGGATAACAGGATTTGCATTGATTTTGGCAGGAATTATGAATTTTGTTTCATACTATTGGTCGGATAAGATTGTTTTGGGGATTTCAGGAGCAAAGCCTGTTGAGAAAAAGGATAATCCGGAAATTTATCGCCTCGTTGAAAATTTATGCATTGCTGCGGGTTTACCTTTGCCAAAAATTTATATTCTGGAAGACACTGCTCCAAATGCTTTTGCAACAGGCAGGGATCCAAAACATGGGGTGATTTGTTTTACCACCGGGATTTTGCAAAAACTGAATAAAGAGGAATTGGAAGGAGTGACAGCTCATGAGCTTTCCCATATCGGCAACAGGGACACTTTGCTTATGAGTGTAGTTTCGATTTTAGTGGGAACAATTGCATTGCTTTCGGATTTTTTCATGAGATCTATGTGGTATGGAGGAAGGGACAGGGACAGTAAAAATAGCGGTATTTTTATGATTATTGCAATTGTTGCAGCAATTTTGGCACCGATTGTGGCAACTTTAATACAGCTGGCAGTTTCAAGGCGCAGGGAGCTTTTGGCAGATGCATCAGGGGTTCTTTTAACAAGGCATCCTTCAGGACTTGCAAATGCTTTACAAAAAATTTCATCTGATCGGGAACCGCTTGAAGCAGCCAATAGGGGAACAGCGCATATGTATATTATTAATCCTTTGAAAGGTTCTGAAGCAAAAGCCTGGCTGGCCGGTCTTTTTAACACTCACCCGCCGGTAGAAGTCAGGGTTAAAGCGCTCCGCGAGATGGAAGGCAAAGTTTAGATTTATGAAACTAACTTCTGAGCAGGTTAAAAAAGTTGCTAAACTTGCCAATTTGCCTTTAACAGTTGAGGAAGAAGAGAAATATTCAGAACAACTATCAAAGATTTTAAGTTATGTTGAGCAATTAGACAGCGTTGATACCTCAAATATTGAGCCAACTTTTAATGTGACAGGCCAGGTAAATATTCTTGCAGAAGATGAGCCAAGAGTATCAATGCCTCAGGAAGATGCATTGTCTAACGCGCCTGTAGCAAAAGATGGCTTTTTTGCAACCAAAGGAGTGTTTGAGGAAGAGTGAGATCTGTCATTCCGATCCGCCAGCAACTGCGTAGCTGTGGGCGGTGAGGAATCTCTAGATTGAAAAGTTATTTTGTTTATATTTTGGCTAGTAAAACAGGAACATTGTATATAGGAATTACTGATAATTTAGAAAGGAGAATTAGCGAACATAAAAATAAACTGATACCAGGGTTTACAAGTAAATACAACATTTCTAGGCTTATGTATTATGAGGTATTTGGTAGGGTAGAAGATGCAATAGCTGCCGAAAAGAAATTGAAAGGCTGGAGTAGACAAAAGAAAATGGAACTAATAAGAACAATAAACCCCATAACTAAGGATTTAGCTGAAGGTCTGAATCTAGAGATGTTTCGCTAACGCTCAACATGACAGATAGCATAACAAAGTTAACATTAACACAAACTATAGAAGCTCTTGAGGCTAAGGATTTCTCGGAAGAGGAGTTAAATAATGCTTATTTTGAAAGGGCAGCAAAATTAAACCCGAAATTAAATGCTTTTTTGGAAATTTCAAAAAATTCCTGCGGTATTCCTGCGGCAATTAAAGACTCAATTTTAACAAAAGGAATAAAAACTACAGCTGGGTCTAAAATATTGAGTAATTTTGTTCCTCAATATAACGCAACAGTTATAAATCATCTTTTAGAAAAAGGTGTAAGCATTTTAGGAAAAACAAATTGCGATGAATTCACCATGGGTTCATCCGGTGAAAATTCTGCCTTTGGTCCCACAAAAAATCCGTGGGATCAAAGCAAGGTGCCGGGAGGTTCTTCCAGCGGTTCTGCTGCAGCTGTTTCTGCGGATTTGTGCGCTTTTGCTTTGGGTACAGATACAGGAGGGTCTATCCGGCAGCCTGCCTCTTTTTGTGGCATAGTCGGACTAAAACCAAGCTACGGCCGGGTCTCAAGGTATGGCGCAATTGCCATGGCTTCTTCTTTTGATCAGATCGGACCTATGACAAAATCTGTGGAAGATGCGGCTTTGGTTTTGGAATGGATAAGTGGTTCGGATGCTTATGACAGTAATTGCATCAGCGTAAAATGGAAAATGGAAAATGAAAAATGGAAGGAAAGCCTAAATGGGTTAAAGGTGGGGATGCCGAAGGGGTATTTTACAGATGGCTTGGATCCAAAAGTTAAAGTTGTGATAGAGGCGGCAATAAAAAAAATGCAGGAATTGGGAGCGGAGATTGTGGAAATAAGCCTGCCTAGTACGCACTATGGTTTGGCTGCCTATTATATACTGGTGCCTTCTGAGATATCTTCAAACTATGCCAGGTTTGACGGGATCAGGTTTGGCGGGAAAAGGGATCAATTTGGGCAGGAAGTCAAAAGAAGAATAATGCTGGGGACATACAGCTTGTCTTCAGGATATTATGATGATTATTATGCAAAAGCTGCAAAGGTCCGGACGCTAATAAGACAGGATTTTGATAAAGCATTTCAAAAGTGTGATGTGATGGTGAGCCCTGTCTCCCCCACCACAGCGTGGAGTTTAGGAGAAAAAATAGATGATCCCCTGACTATGTACCTTTCGGATGTTTATACAATTTTTGCCAATTTAGCAGGAATCCCTGCTTTGTCTGTGCCTTGCGGGTTTTCAGATAACTTGCCTGTTGGTTTACAGATTTTAGGCAAATATATGGATGAGGAAACAATATTGAAGGTAGGGTATGCCTATGAACAAGCCACGGAGTGGAGAAAGGAAAAACCAGTACTACAATGATCAGCTTGTCAGTGCGCAAAAAAACGTTCGCGCGATCAGATCGCTCACTTGAAGTTTGTTTCGCGCCTACCATAATCTATATTCCTAAAATAGCGGTGCGCTCAACTGCACTACATTTTTTGTCTGCACAGGACTTCGCTGATCATAAGAGGAGTAATTATGAAACAGATATATGAACCAATTATAAGACCTCTTCTCGCTTCGCTCGAATATCTTGTAATTGGTTCTGGAGGACTATTATGAATTTGATATATGAACCAATTATTGGTTTAGAAGTGCATGTTGAGCTTAATACAAAAACCAAAATGTTTTGCAGGTGCTCTGCTGAGTATTTTGGTAAAGACCCGAATACGCATACCTGCCCTGTTTGTTTGGGATTACCCGGCGCACTCCCCTATACCAATAAAGCTGCAATTGAGGGATGCATGAAAATAGGTTTGGCGCTAAATTGTACAGTTTCCGAAAAATCTTTGTTCGAAAGAAAAAATTATTTTTACCCGGATCTTTCCAAAGGTTATCAGATTTCCCAATACAGATGGCCTTTGTGTGTGAATGGTTGGGTAGAGGTGGAAGATCCTCATGGTAATTCTAAAAAGATAAGGATCAATAGAGCTCATCAGGAAGAAGATACAGGTAAACTGACTCACAGAGGATCTGAAACCCTGATTGATTTTAATAGGTGCGGGCTGCCGCTTGTAGAAATTGTGACTGAGCCGGATTTTAAGGATGTTGAGGAAGTAAGAGATTATGCCAAAAAACTCCAGCAGCTTTTCCGCTACTTAGGAGTTTCTAATGCTGATATGGAACGGGGTGATATGCGCCTTGAGGCTAATGTTTCGGTCCGTCTGCCCGGTCAGAAAGAATTACCAAATTACAGAGTAGAGTTAAAAAATATAAATTCATTCAGGTTTATGGTGGCGGCTATAGAATATGAAATAAAACGCCAAATTGCCGCTTTGGAAAAAGGAGAAAAGCTTTCGCAGGAAACCAGGGGTTGGAATGCAGACAAAAAGTGTACATATTTGCAAAGGAGTAAAGAAGAGGCTCATGATTACCGCTATTTTCCCGAACCGGATATACCGGAAATTAGTTATCAGTCTTCAGACATCAGTCTTCAGACAATAAAAGACCAAATGCCGGAATTACCATGGGATAAACAGAAAAGATTTGTTTCGGAATTTAAATTAATCCAATCTCAGGCAAAAATTCTTACAGAATCAAAAGAGCTGGCAGCGTATTTTGAGATGGCGATAAAGCATGGAAAAGAACATGGGGTTGAGGCTGTTTCGATTGCCAATTACCTTATAAATACAAAAATAAATATAGAAGAAATCTTAATTGCTCAACTAATAGATAATATAAAAGGTAAAAAAGCGGGAATAATAGGGGATGAAGGAGAGCTTGAAAAACTGGCACAACAGGCAATTGATGAAAATCCCAAAGTAGTCCAGGATTATAAGCAAAGCTTGCCTCCGCCTATCGGCGAAGGTAAAAAAGGCAAAGCCTCTGCAATTAATGTTTTAATTGGAGCTGTAATGAGAATATCGGGCGGCAAGGCAGATGTATCTTTGGTAAAACCCATTTTGGAAAACCTGCTTAAAGAGTAATGTTTCCCCCTTGCATTAAAGATTTTACTGCTGTTAAATGGATAAGTCGCATTTATTCCGGTGTCTAATGTTGCCCGGTGTAGTGGGACAATAACTATGGCACGCTTTGTTCACCTGCACAATCACACAGAATATTCCCTCCTGGACGGATTGTGCAAGATTCCCCAGCTTGTAAAAACTGCAAAAGACTTAGGCATGGAAGCTTTGGCCATTACAGACCACGGAGTTATGTATGGAGCCATACAATTTTACAAAGCCTGCAAAGAAGCAGGTATTAAGCCTATTGTCGGCGTAGAAATGTATGTTGCCAAAAGATCGCATACAGATAAGGAAGGCAAGCTTGACAGCGAGCCGTTTCATTTAACAGTGCTTGCTAAAAACTTTCAGGGATATTTAAATTTAATGAAGCTGACTACCATTGCCCATACTGAGGGTTATTACTATAAACCAAGGGTTGACAGGGCTTTGCTGAAAAAATACCACGAAGGGTTAATTGCGCTGTCAGGTTGTCCTTCGGGTGAATTTATCAGGTCTTTGGATCTAAAAGATTTAAGGAAAGCAGAAGATGTTTTAAAGACCTATCTGGATATTTTCGGAGAGGGTAATTTTTACCTTGAGATTCAGCGCCATCCTTACAAACAAGCTTTGGAAACAGCAACAGATGAACATATCAGGAAAGATTTAAGCGAACTTTTGGAGATACAGGAAAGGACATTTGCAGGGATTAAGGAGCTCTCTCAAAGCTTGGGTTTACCTATTGCAGCCACAAATGACTGCCACTACATAAAAAAAGAAGATGCAGAAGCTCAGGATGCTCTTTTGTGTATTCAGACCGGAAAATTTTTGCTGGAAACCGCAAGACTTCGAATGATAGATACTCCTGATTATTATTTAAAAACCCCCCAGGAAATGGAAGAACTTTACCGGGATCTGCCGCAGGCTTTGGAAAACACTGTCCGTATTGCAGATTCTGTAAATTTGGAAATTCCTTTGGGCACTGCCAGATTTCCTGTTTTTGAAACTCCCGAAGGAAAATCTTCAATGGAATACCTGCGGGAGATGACTTACAAACAGGCAGAAGAAAAGATAGAAATTACGGAAAAAGTTAAAGAAAGACTGGAATACGAGTTAGGAGTCATTGAGCAAAAAAAGTATGCGGATTATTTTTTAGTGGTTGCAGATTTTATGCGGTGGGCGCATGAGAAAGGAATTATCACCAACACCAGGGGGTCTGCAGCTGCTTCTATGGTTTTATATTGTCTGGGAGTAACCAATTTAAACCCTTTAGATTATGTTTTGCCTTTTGAACGGTTCTTAACAGTTTACCGTCCCTCACTTCCTGATATAGACGCTGATATTGCGGATGATAGGCGGGATGAAATTTTAAATTATGTGATGGAAAAATACGGCAGGGACCGGGTTGCGCATATTGTGACCTTTGGAACCATGATGGGCAGGGCTGCAATCCGGGATGTGGGCAGGGTTTTGGGGATGAGTTATGGGGATGTTGACCGGATTGCCAAACTTGTTCCTCCCCCTCATCAGGGCTTTCATAAACCGCTCCCCGAAGCTATTAAAGAAGTGCCGGACCTTGAAATCCTCTATAAAAATGACAGTCAGATCAAAAAGCTTCTGGATCTTGCTTCAAAGATTGAAGGGACAGTCCGGCATGCCTCTGTTCATGCGGCAGGAGTAGTAATTGCTCCGGATGAGATCACCAATTTTACTCCTTTGCAAAGGGAATCAAGCGGAGAAAGGCTGGTCTGTCAGTATGACATGTTTGCGGTGGAAGATGCGGGACTTGTTAAAATGGACCTTTTGGGTATAAGAAACCTTTCAATTTTGGGAAGAGCTGTTGAGTTTGTTAAAGAAAACAGGGGTGTTTTGGTTGATTTGAATAAAATCCCGCTTGACCAAAAAAAAGCCTTTGAACTTTTGGCAAAAGGAGAGACTTTAGGGGTGTTTCAGCTTGAAGGTTCCGGTATGACAAGGTATGTGATGGAACTGAAGCCCACCAGTATTTTTGATATTCAAGCTATGGTGGCTCTTTACCGGCCGGGCCCGATGAGCATGATCCCTGAATATATCGCAAGAAAACACGACCCTAAAAAGGTTAAGTTTTTCGATCCCCGAATGAAAGACTACACCGAAGCTTCTTTGGGCCTTTTGGTCTATCAGGACGATGTGCTTTTAACTGCCATAAATTTGGCGGGATATTCGTGGGAAGAGGCGGATAAATTCAGGAAAGCAATGGGCAAAAAAATCCCTTCTGAGATGGCCAAGCAAAAAGGTAAATTTATCGAAGGATGCATTGAGAAGGGGATGAGAAGGCAAAAGGCGGAAGAATTGTTTGCCCTGATTGCTCCCTTTGCTGCGTATGGCTTTAATAAAGCGCATGCCGCCTCATATGCCATGGTAGCTTACCAGACAGCCTACATGAAGGCCAATTTCCCGGTGGAATTTATGGCGGCTGTAATGACAGCTGAATCAGGAGATACGGATAAAATTGCCGCGGCTATTGAGGAATGCAAAAGACTTGGGATTGTGGTTTTACCGCCGGATGTAAATAAATCAACTGTCGGATTTTCTTTGGAGAAATTAAGGAGCCTGTCTCAGGCGGATTTGGAACGAAGTTTGAGTGTTGGTGAAAGCGGCGTCAAGCAGGGTATAAGATTCGGATTGTCTGCCATTAAAAATGTCGGCATTTCTGCTATCGAATCAATAATTTCTGCAAGAAAAGACGGAGAATTTAAGTCGCTTTCTGACCTTTGCGCCCGTTCTGATAACCGCCTGGTTAACAGGAAAACTTTGGAAAGTTTAATAAAGGCCGGTGCATTGGATCATTTGGGAAGCCGCGCTGCCCAGCTTTTGATTTTGGATCAATACCTTGAGGAGTCTCATAAATTAAATAAAAATAAATTGTCCGGGCAGGTATCTTTATTTGACAGCGAGAGCGAGGCCACTCTCTCAATAAGGCTTCCGGATGTGCCGGAACTTTCTTTGGAGCAGCTTTTAATATTTGAAAAAGAGCTTTTAGGATTTTATTTACATGAACCTCCATACCTTGCGCTTTTGGAGAAATTGTCACAAATTATTCCTAATAAACTATCTGCGCTTGAAGATATGCATGTTGGAAAGAGTTTAAAATTGGGCGGAGTGATAGTTTCTGTTAAAAAGGTTTTGACTAAGAAAACAGCTTCTGAGATGGCTTTTGTAAAAATTTCTGATAACTACAAAAGCATAGAAGTGGTGGTGTTTCCTAAAATATATGAAACCTGTAAAGAAGTTTTAGATAAAGATATTGTTGTGGTGTTTTCCGGCAGGGTGGAAAAAAGGGAGGAAGAATTATCTTTAATTGTTGAAAAAATCAGTAAATTTGACCCCGGTGCGATTGAAATCACACCCACAGGTATCGGTGTTGAGATTCATATTCCCCAGGGATCAGATATCTCTGTTTTACAGTCTGTTAACAGGACTCTGAGGAGTTTTCCCGGAAGCGCTCCGGTAGTACTTCTTTTACCCGGCAAGGAAGGGGTGAAAAGAATGAATTTGCCGTTTTCCATAGATCCCGGGATTTCTTTGGAAGAAGAGATTAATCAAATACTAGGGGAAGGCGCATTCAAAATCGTCCAGGTTGCCAAGCAGGCTTAGATTGTGTTAATATTCCATAATGATTTCAGTTACTGTCGGTGAGCAAAATATACATATTGGCGATACCTTAAGAGTGCACAATAAAGTGGTGGAAGGCGCCAAGGCCAGGATTCAAATTTTTGAAGGTATTTTAATCAACCTCCGCGGAAGGGGAGAGAATAAAACTTTCACCATCCGTAAAATCGGCGCCGGAGGAGTGGGAGTTGAAAGAATCTGGCCCTTAAATTCGCGTTCGATTGTTAAAATTGAAGTAAAGAAAAAAGCCACAAAAGTAAGACGGGCCAAGCTTTTCTATTTAAGGGATTTAACAGGCAAAGAAGCGGTCAGAGCTTGATTATCCTTTCACCCTAAACTTTTTCTAAGCAGGGCAGCTTTTAAAATATATTTTGTCGGATCTTCTGCATTTTTAATGCAGTTAAAAATCTTTCCGGTCAGATTCCGGTGTTTATGCTCATTTACGTTTTGGGGTCCTAAAGTAATGCCAAATATTTCTTCTATACTTTCCACATCTTCTAAAACTTTTTTCCAGGCTCTAGATTGCCTGCTTAAATTTACTAAATTCTGTTTATTTAAGTATCTTCCTGCTTCCACAAGGTCTTCTTTTAAATATTTATAATATTTTTTAATGATATTGAAATTCCCCGACTTTTTTGCCCATATAAGTCCTCTGCCGCTTCCGATCAGTTCAGGAGGCACGCCTAAAGAATAAAAAGAAGCGGTGAAAGTGATAGCTCTTGGGAGTTTTACTTTGCCTACGCTCCTTGAGTAGCCGTACAAACCTGTATGCTGTACCCTTTCCCGCCGCTTTGGTATAAATGCAGCCACCTTATTGACAAGAGGGCTTATTTTTTCTATTACTTCTTTGTAGTATTTTTCAAAAACAGGAAAAATGTTTTGCAGGGAATTTTCTTCATCTTCGGGTATTTTAACTGCTTTGGATTTTGGGAGTAATTTATTTAAGGTCAAAATTGCTTTTTTAACTGTTTCTTTTTCAAAATCATACCGGAATGCAGACTGAATTGTGGTGGTCCTAATCCCGGCGTATTCATTGATAAACTTTTTGACATTTAACGGGTTTAAGCCTCCCCGGAATGGTAAAGCAGCTGCTCCTATTATGGGGTAAAGAGGGATATTAATCCTGCTTTCAAGTTTTGCATATCTGGAAAGGGCGATTTTAATAGCCAAAACCGTGGGAATAATCCCAAAATTTAAGGCAGGATCAGACCGGGCCACATAAGGCCGCATGTAAGGCGGCAATTTTTTAAACATTTTTTTATGAATACTCAAGTATTTTTCCAATATTTTGTCTGATGAAATAATAGTCGGCACATCTTCAAACAAGGGGATGACCCGGGGGTTTGATAAAATCCCCCAAAGCCGATAGACAGGATGGGTTAACTTATGCATTTGCTGATAGCCTTCCTGTATATAAATCATTTCTTCGGCGGAAGTGGTCATCGGCAGAATGACCTCAAATAAAGGAGGGGTGGGTAGGTTAAAATGCTGGGCTTCCGAAGCTGCAGAGGCCAGATTCATAAAAGCCCTGCCTATCCGGAATTCTGTTTCCACTTTGGGATTTGGCAACCTAAAAGTCAAATAAGTTTTTAAGCCCAGGGGGTTTTTCTTAAAGAACTTAAAATAATTACTAAAAAGCCTTTCTAAGATAGATTCATCCACTAATTTTCCTTCCCAATCCCATTTGTATTCTTCAATCCCAAGTTCGGAAAATGATAAATAAACTTCTTTTGATTCAAACTGGGTGGAAATATATGCTTCATTGTGCCAATAAGGGACCCCGGCATGATCCGGGTGCTGGGTTGCCATTGTTGAGGGAATTTTGCCTGTCATTGAGGCAGATTATATTAGATGTATATAATTAAATAAATGTCCAAACAACAAGATGGGGATCTGGGCGAACAAACAGGCTGTGAATTTTTAAGAAAACAGGGATATAAAATTCTGGAAAGAAATTTTAGGATAAAAGGCGGGGAGATAGATATTGTGGCAAGGGAAGGAAAAGTTCTGGTATTTGTGGAAGTAAAAACCCGCTGGTCGCATGAATATGGCCCCCCGGTAGAATCTATGACAGGCTGGAAAATAAGATCGCTTTTAAAAACCGCCAAATTTTATATTCAAAAAATAAACTGGGGTGAAAAAGAATACAGGCTGGATTTTGTGGGAGTAGACTTTGCAGCCGATACAGTGAGTCCAAAAATTGAATTAATTAAAAATATTACAGGCTAAATAATTAAACTTTTTTATGGTTTCCCTCAACAGCAAAAGGGATTTCTTCCCAGTCATGAACCTTGCGCACTTCTTTATTTAAGGCCCAGACTGTTCTAAGAAGTTTTGGTTCTATCTTTAAATCTTTTGCACTTCCTATTAAAGCAACTAGATCCTTGGGTAAACATTTACCTCCAAAACCTCTTGCAGTAGTTACATTAAGGTGCGAATCGCCGATCCGGCGGTCTGCTGCAGCCATGCTTTTTACTTCCTCATATTTCACTCCCAAAGAATTACAAATATCAAACATCTCATTGGCAAACATGACTTTGGTAGCCAAAAATGCATTTGCCATGTACTTAATCATTTCCGCAGTTGTGGTGTCTGTCTGGAAGATCTTTTGAGTGGGGAACCTTTGCCTGAAAAGGGCAATCACTTTTCTTGAGGTTAGATCATTATTGGCGCCGACTACAGTCCTGTCTGCATTGATAAAATCAGCCAGATAATTTGCTTCTGTTAAAAATTCAGGGTTAAATGCAAAATTGCTTTTTGGATACTTGCTTTCAAATTTTTTGGTCGTACCCGGGACTATAGTGGATTTAATAACAATAATTTTATCCGTGCCGTTTGTAAATTTGGTAGTCTGGTCGATCATCTCATCAAGTATTGAAAGATCAATGCCTGATTCATCCTGTTTCATTGGGGTTGGCAGGCAGATAAAAATGAATTCAGAATCCCTGACAACTTCTTCCAAAGAAGGGCTTTCCTTGTACTTGTCGTGGTACTTGATGGTATATTTGGAGGCGATATCTTTTTGAGAAAAACCAAATGCAAGAGCTTGGCCTACGATCCCAAAACCTACAATTCCAATTCTTGCAGGGCTTATCCAATCAGCGTGTGTGGGAGATGTATCAGGTGACATTTTAGCTAAATTAGATTATATCAAAAGGAATGAATTGTCAAATGATACAATGCATATATGCGCGTAATCTATAAAGCGGCTTTGGCAGTTTTTAAAGATAAAAAAATGTTGCAGGTTAGGACAAATAAGGAAAGTGACGTTTTTTACACACTGGGAGGAAAAATTGAAGAAGGTGAGTCGGATTTAGAGTGTTTAAAAAGGGAAGTAAAAGAAGAAATCGACTGCGAAATTGAAGAAAGCTCCATAAAGTTTTTATCGGAGTTTGAAGATGTGGCGCACGGAAAAGATGCTTTGCTTAATGTCAGAATGTATCAGGGTAAGTTGATAGGTGATCCAAAAGCTTCTTCTGAGATAGTGGAAATCGGCTGGTTTGACACAAATTCTGATCAAAAAAACCTTTCAGAAATTGCTAAAAGAACAATCTTCCCCTGGTTAAAAAAACACGGGTATATTAATTAACTGCTACTAGACTAGATTATTGACAGGCAGAAAAACTCATAGTAGTATTTCTAATCTGGAGAGAAATCTGGAGAGAAAACCTGGGTGTGTGGAATGTATTGTTGTCCGGTTATTTGAAAGAGCAAATGGAATTTCAAATGGACAAAAAATGCGCAGCGGTAGCTTGGAATCAGGAGTTTATCCCGGATCCAGGTTAAACAGGAGATTTTTTCAAGGTCATCGAAGAAGATTAACAGTTACACAGAATACCCCGCAGTAAATACTGCAGATTGCAGGATATGAACCGTTGGATTTCTTATATGTAAAAACAAGAAAAATTACACAGCCGGGCAGGATTCTCAGAAGGAAAAATTGTAATGGGAACGAAAGATACAGAGATTTTAGCAAAACTCCGCGGCCTGTATTGGTTGCCTCTAGGGCAGCAGATATCAGTGTGATGTATGAGGGAAATGGCGTTGCAGACAGTAAATTTTTCGGTTCGGTTCCTGTAAAACCTTTTGAATATCTTTACCAGGCAGGATCAGTATCTTTTCAGGGTGAGGATTTTCCCCGGGATACTATTGCCGAAAGATGTGTGCTGAATTTTTAAAATCCTGCATTTTTGCATATTTGTCCCCCAAAGGACTCAATATTTTGGTAAGATTTCAATATGGATTTTAATTTGGTATTTAAATTTATTTTGGCATTTTTAATCGGGGCAGTTATCGGACTGGAAAGAGAAGTTAATGAGAAAAAGCATCTTCTCGAAGGATCCAAAAAAACTGCAATATTAGGGCTTAGGACTTTTTCTTTAACTGCAATTTTAGGAGCAATAACCGGAATGCTTTCTTTAAATTTTCCTGTTATTTCTATCATTTTAGCTTCGGCTTTTTTGTTTTTGACAATAGTTTTTTATACATTGGACAGTTTTTTCTCCCGGGATTTTGGCATTACCACAGAAATTGCCTTAATTTATAGTTTTGTTTTAGGGTTACTCATTACACTGGAGGTAATACCGATGCAGCTTACTCTGGCAATAGCTGTTGTTTTGATTTTTCTGCTTTCCAGAAAAGAAACTATCAAAAATGTAATGGAAGATATTAAACACACAGAAGTCAATGCCTTTGTAAGTTTTGCTATTATTGCTTTGGTAATATTGCCATTTTTGCCTAACTTTTCATATTCCCTTTCCGATATCCCGAATTTTTCCAATTTTATTGGAAACTTCGGAACAGACTTTAATCAAATTATTAATTTAGAACTTATAAATCCTTTTAGATTATGGATGATAGTGGCGCTTATTACAGGGGTAAATTTAGTGGGTTATACATTGGAGAAAACCTTAGGGCAAAAAAAGGGCTGGGTGCTGGCAAGCATAGCAGGCGGATTTATTTCTTCTACAGCCACCACTCAGTCATTGGCCCAAAAAAGCAATAAATCAAAAGGTGTAAATCATTTGGTTTCGGCTGCAGTAATTTCCAATCTGGTGAGTTTTATTCAGATTGCCATTATTTTGGGCTCGTTTAATATTGCCTTTTTAATAAAACTTATACCAACACTTTTGGCTATGATATCCGCTGCTTTTGCTGCTTTGGTATTTTTCTTAACAGCTAAGGAAGAAAATGTATCTGTAATTGAAAAAGAAAACATTGCACCGCAAAAAGAGATTATAAATTTAGGCTCAGCTTTAAAATTTGCAGGGCTTTTTGTATTTATTAGTCTTGTCTCCAAAATTGCTTTAGTTGTTTTTGGGAGTAACGGATTTTTAGTCACAACAGGTTTAGGAGCAATGGTAGGGCTGGATGCTGTGATGATCAATACTGCTCAGATTGCCGGAAATGCAATTGATTTTAAGCTGGCAATTTTAGCTTTTATTTTGGCTAATTTTGTAAATCTTGCAGCAAAAGTTATCTATAGTTTCCTGCAGGGTAAAAAAGAATTTGCAGTTAAGTTCTCAATAAGCATGGGAGTAATTATATTGGCCAGCTTAACAGGGTTATTTTTTAGTTAAGACCTAAAAATTTCATTACATCAGATTTCACGAGCGTCGACAGCATTTGCTATAAGATAATTAGTATGACCTCTTCTGAATTCGATAAAATTCTCAACGGTAAAACTATACTTTTTTAAGAAATCAAGAAAAGTATCTTTTCCTAAATATAAATTATGTCTGGTAACTTTACCATCAAAGTATGATTCCTTTGCTGAATCTGATTTACCGTTAAGCATACACCACCCAAAAGCTCCTCCATTTTTTAAAACTCTTTTCGCCTCTCTAAGCGCAATATCTAATTCATCTAAATCCTGGACATGATTTAAAGATTTATATGCTCAGATACCGTCAAAAATTTGTCCGAAAGGAAGATGTAAAAACGTACCTCTTATTGAATAAAATCCTTTAGTATGGGATGTTTTAGCCATTTCCATTGCACCGTCTAAACAAACAGGGCGTAATCCTAAATTTGTGAGCAACTCTGCTTCTTCTCCTAAGCCTGAACCAATGCATAAAACTAATGCTGATGGGTCTGAAGAATTCTTAATTAATGAGGCAAAACGCACTGCAGCTTTTCGGGGGAACTGTTTCCAGAAACCTGAATAAGTTTCCCTGCAATGCTCAACGGCTTCTATACTATCATAGGGGGTATAACCTTCTGTTTTCATACAAAAAGTTAGTGTTAGAGTATGACATTTCTTAATACATATTATACTACTAACTAAATTCAGACGCAAAATAGCTTCAATTTTAGAAAATAGAAAGTATGGGTTAAAAACCTGAGGCTAGTGCTGCCAACGGCAGAACACAGATTAATTTCTTTCAGAAATTTGTGAAACAAAAAGAACGAGACAGGTACCGCGCAGGGGAAAAGTGAGGAGGTTTATTTTAGTTTTTGAGCATAGTTATTGAAAAAATAGATCTATTACATATAATTATTTCTAAAAGAATAGGGTATTTTACAACAAAATATTGATTAATGGCTGGCAAATGCTTAAAAGCATTTGCTTTTTTTAAAACCTAAAATGTTAAATTTAAACGATAAAAAAAACCTGGCAGATAATTTAGGTTTACCTAAATAAAACTTGTGAATTCCAAAGCTACCAAGAAATATAGCCAATAATGCAGCAGCAATCCTATTTTTATTAGTTTTTGATTCAAGAACAGGAGTATAGTTACTCTTCATTTCCGCCCTGTATTTCTCCTTTTCCTCGATGTTTCTTCTTTTTGCTTCAGTCAATACCATACTACCCTGATGATATCAAAAATTCAGTAATTGCAGGGGCAGAGATTTATTCGTCTGAAAAGGTACGTCCTAAAGTAAGCTCAATAAGTTCTTTTTGGAATCCTTTCTCCAGTCTGACAGCTTCTTTAATTACCTGTTCAGGTGTCGGATGAGGTGGTAAATCAGTGGTAATTGGGGTACCAAAAGGAGCCGGTCTAAGTCTTCTATAATAAGGGACCTCTGTGTCCTTCTCGGTCTCTATCTTCTTGAACCTCCAACAAACTATTTTTCCCTGCTGCTTCTACCATGGTTCGATTATAGCATACTATGGATTAGCCTGACCCATGAATGTTCTTGGATTCACTGGTATTCCGAAGACCCTGATTTCAAAATGAAGATGGGGACCTGTTGACCAGCCTGTTGAACCTTCTTTTCCTATAACATCAGTAAGTTTTACTTTTTGGCCTTTATAGACATAGATTTTATCCAGTGGGCATAAAGGGAACTGATATTATTCCCGTTATCTATAACTATGTGTTTTCCGTATCCCCACCATATTTCCCCGAAATCCCGGCATTTACCAGAATAAAAACAGCAATAATAGGGAGTAATAAAACAATTAAGAAAGTAACAGCAACAAGCCTTAATTCTCTTTTGAATGACCAAAGATTATATAGTAAAAATAAATTCATCTGCCATTAGGCAGGCAGAGGTATTATACAGCAAGAGTTAGCGGTAAATTTTCTTCAAGCTCTACTCAACTTTAGCAGAGGTTAGAATTTGATCAAAGGTATTCCCTATACTACTGTGTTCTTCTTTGTATACCTCCAAACAGGTTTTTGTATCTTGGAAAAATTTTACTGCCCGGCTACTTGACCAGCCCCTTTTGCCCAGGTCTGGCGGAAAGATTAGCTCAATTTTATCTGCTAGCATTACACTACTAAACCAACTTTCTGAATAATATTGATTGTGCTTGGATGTTTCCTGGCAAATAGTATTGTCTTTAGTTATCCAGATTGTCATTCTATAACCTTTCTTAAATTCAATCTCCTCCCTATTTCCTAAATCACTGTACCTTGATTCTACTCCCTCCGGAGTAATATAAGTTAAATTCAAGAATTTACTTTTGATAATTTTTTCATTTATTTTGGGCGGTTCTGTTTGGGTTGGTGGTAATAGTGTTACTTTAAGGAGGCCAGGGTCTTTTTGCTGAGTAGTATTTGATCCGGAATTTAAATTTTTACGTGTGGTATTTGCAGGGGTAATGATTTGGAAAGGTCTAAAATTATAGGAGTATAACCAGGTATTATCATCCTTGGGGTAAATATATTAACTGATTTATGTTCAATATTTATCTGGGCATACCTTGAACCTAAAGGAATATTAGCAACTATCTGAGAGAAGTTAATTAAATAAATTATCCCCGCTATTGTAATAACAACAAATGACAAAGCTAAAAGCACTAATTTTTTAGCTTTTGATAACTTTTTAAATAAAGAAACGATTAAAACAATGGTAGCATAAAACTCCTTGTCTTGACATAAGATACTGCTTAGCTTTAGTGTGAATATGATGGAACAAGAAACTGCTGGATTCCAATTTAATAAAACATCGATTATTTCTTTAATTGCTTTTGTAATTTTGCTAATCTCAATACCTATTGGTACTTATTTAATTCAGAAAACTCAAATATTCAAATCCAGAGCAGCAGATAACCCTAAGAAACTAACTGATTCTCTAAAAGGTAAAGCTGATTTAGGAATCAAATTAATGAGCCAGTATGATTTAAACAATGACGGAAGAATTTCGCTTGAAGAATTGAAACCCATAATTAATGCTCAGGTGTCTTCTTCTAGGAACAAACCTAAAAATTTTTATGAAGCCAAAGGTTTTATTATAGAATTCAAGAGTGTTCCTCTGAGCTCTTTTAAAAAACAAGCAAAATTACGGACTTTTGCAGAATACAAACAAGCATTACAAAAAGAGCACCAGGAAGCAAAAAAGGATATTCTTTCCAGGTTAGGAAAGGAATCATTTTCTTCTAACTCAAAAACAACTGCTGAACGGTCTAAAACTTCAGTAACGCTGCTGGGAGAATACTTAACTTTGTTTAACGGTATAGCGCTTGATATTACAAATGAAGAATCAGAGAGAGTTAAAAAATCGCCTTATGTGAAAAAGATATATCCTAACAATAAAGCCCAAACATACTTAAACGATTCCGTCCCTTTGATAAATGCTCCCCAAGTTTGGGAAATCTCAGACTCACAAGGAAATAAACTTACAGGTAAAAATATCAAAGTAGGTGTTATTGATACTGGCATAGATTATACGCATCAAGATTTAGGTAGTTGCAGTACGCAGGCTTTTCTGTCAAACCAATGCAGTAAAGTTGCAGGAGGATATGATTTTATCAACAATGATAATGATCCAATTGATGACAACGGCCATGGAACACATGTAGCTGCAACTATCGGAGGGAACGGTTTGACTCAAAATGGCATTGTATTAAAAGGAGTAGCTCCCGAGGTTACCTTATTTGCATACAAAGTACTTGGGGGAAATGGAAGTGGTTATTTCTCCACTATACTCAGCGGTATAGAAAGAGTCTCGGATCCAAATCAGGATGGCGATTTATCTGATCATTTGGATATTATAAATCTCAGTTTGGGTGGATCAGGAGACCCGACTGACCCATTGTCACAAGCAATAGACAGAATTTCTGAAATTGGGGTTTTACCGGTTGTAGCAGCGGGCAATAGTGGTCCAAATGAGGCTACGATAATATCTCCCGGTAATGCCCGTAAAGCCCTGACGGTTGGAGCAAGTGACAAAAGTAACCGGCTTGCTTATTTCAGTAGCCGAGGACCTGTTTTAACAATCCCGGGCCAAGAATTTGATTTAGGTAAGCCTGATATAGTCGCTCCCGGTGTCGAAATCTGCGCTGCCGAATTTGGGAATTGGAACAGCTCAAAAAGGTGTGCTGACAATAAACACATTGCCATTTCAGGAACCAGTATGGCAACGCCTCATGTTGCTGGTTTGGCTGCCCTGATCAAGCAAAAAAATCCCACCTGGATGCCTGATGATATTAAAAGTGTCATTACTATCTCTTCGGGCAGCATCGGAGAAAATTATCTAAATGAAGGAAGAGGTAGAATAAACGCTTTGAGTGCTGTTGAGACTTCTACTATTATTAATCCAACAAGTCTCAGTTTTGGGATGGTCAATAAAACAAGCGGTTCTTGGACAGAAACAAAAACAATTACTATTAAAAATGCCGGTAACATTTCCGCTAGTTATTCTCTTAATACGGGCAGTATTCCTAATGGCTCTTCCATTATCTTGAGTGAAAATAATTTCCAAATTCTTCCCAATAGTCAAAAAACTATCCAAGTGAGCTTAACTGCGGATAATAATATTCTAAGCAACGGGGTTTATAGCGGGGTAATTAATGTTTTGCAGTCGGGTAAAACCTACCGTATACCGGTTTTGTTCTTTAAAAGCAGTATGCAGATAATTCCCGAGCCATCGATTACCAACAACTATCTTCATATTAAAGTGGTAACTCCATATCTGGATTTAATTGATCCGCCGCAACTTACAATATTCTCATCTACCGGTAATCCAATAAGTGTTCCGATGTATCCTTATTCTAGTTTCTTTGGATCAAATAAAACAACTTGGTTTTCAGAACTTATACAAGTAAACAAAAGCACTGGCGTTCGTACCATAAACGCGAGTACTAACGAATTAGCCAATTATAACGCCAGCGCGCAATTTACTGTTGATTTAGATCCCCCCGTATTTAATATTACTCCTACCGTTAATCAGAATGATCTTAATTTACAGATCACGGCGAACGAAAGCATCAGTCCTGACTATGCAAAAACACTTATAGATAACAGCGGATATTATTCTCATTGGATGCCCCGTATTCTTGCAGATGGTCAAAACGTATATATTCTTTACCAGTCTTTTACCGATGACACTTCTAGTGATAAAGTTGATTTTATTAAAAGTTCAGATGGGGGTTATACCTGGGGTAGACCAAAAACACTACGTGTGTTTACCGGATCATTTTTCAATTTTCCACCGATCTCAATTGCTAAATTGAGTGGCGTCTTGTATGCAGTTTTAGATAACACTATAATTTCCAGCAGAGATGAAGGCGAAACATGGAGTAATCCGATTAATTTCACAAACGAACCTTTTCCTTATGATACTAATGTTGTAGATCTTAAAGCTTCGGAGGGCAAACTGCATCTTGTATACACGACGACAGATGCTGTGGGATTCCGACCTCGTTTTATCAATTATATGAGTAGTAATGACGGAGTAAATTGGACTCAAGCAGTGCGGATAGCAAGTAGCGATGGACCATCTGGCGACATGACTGCTTCTTTGGCTGTTGATAAAGGCAAATTGAGGGTGGTGTATACATATAATCACAAAGTCTATTTTGCTATCCCTCAGAGCGAGCGACTTGAGCGTTTTGGCTGGGAATCAAAGGTGATTGCGGAAAGTTTTAATGGAGCATTTTATCCTACAATTATTTCACGAGGGAATGATATTTTTATAGTATGGGGTGCAAATTGGGATATAGATTTTGCCAGAAGTAGCGATGGAGGTAAAACATGGGCTATAACCCGAGATCTCACAGGCACAAATCGTTTTGATATGCAGCCAAATTTGGCGTATGCGGGAGGTAAGCTTTATATCTCTTGGACTAGAGACATTTTTAATGGCACTTTCTTGAAAGTTAGTGGCGATGGCGGAAAGTCCTGGGATAGAGAAATAGCACTTGATAATCAAATGACGTTTTTGTCAACAATATATGGAGACAAAGATACAATTCATTTCAGCTGGCCAACAGCTCCTAGTATAGGTTATCCTTTTGCTCTCGTGTATGCCAACAACAACGACTTGGTGGCGAAGGTGACATATAATGGGACCGAAGAAATTTTACAAACCCGTAAATTAACTAATTACTGGAGCACTCAAACTCCTTTGAGAGGAAACGGAATTTATGATATTGAGGTACTCGGGCGTGATATTGCCGGAAACGTCGGAAGAACTACAGCTTCCTTTACTTATAATACTTCTGCCAGCCCGACACCAAGACCAACAATTACTTCGCCGAGTCCAACTTTAACTCCTACTCCTACCCTTACTCCTGCACCATCACCCATATCTTCTGTGAAACGCATTTTTGTAACGAGTACAACTTACCAAGGAAACCTGGGTGGTTTATCAGGAGCTGATAATAAATGCCAGCAGATTGCTGAATCAGCAAGTCTGGGTGGCATATGGAAGGCTTGGTTATCAACTCCTGGCACATCTGCTTTGTCCCGCATTGTGCATGGGAATGACTACTACAAATTAGTAAACGGTACTGTGATTGCAAATAATTGGAATGATTTAACTGACGGAAGTTTACTTGCGCCAATTAATGTTACCGAAAGCGGAGTAAATCTTGATACAACTGTTTGGACAAATACTCTTCCCGATGGCTACCAAGAACCATTTAGCTGTGGTGATTGGACTTCTGTTTCATCAGGTATTAACGGTGTAATTGGAAAGTCTTCAGAAACCTCAGCTTATTGGTCTGATTTTGATCGTGCTTATTGTTCGAGCTCTAATTCATTGTATTGTTTTGAACAATAAACTACTTTAGATTTCAATAAATAAAAAGGATCAGATATAGATCTCTTTTGGATCAGTAGTAAGCAGTGGATGTTCTTTTTCTGAGGCAACTACTTTTAGGGCAACATGGTTTTGATCAGCAATAATCAACGCTTCTTCTTCCCTAAAAAATAACAAAAAAGCTGCCCCAAAGGCAGCTTAAATTAACTGAATATTCTATATCATATGCTTATCCAAAAAGTCAACCGGTTGTGTAGAAGAATGAGTTTGAAGAATTAAAAAGTATTTTTAATCCCTTGGTCTTCTAGTTTCTACGCTATAGTCCTGATGATATTTCCCAAGAAGTTCAGCTGTTACATTTCTTGCTCTATCGTTCACAGGAAGTTTCAGTTTCCAGGAATCATCCCAGATATTTATTGACCTGTCTTCAGGTAAAACACGTATATAACCAGCATCAACTCTTGGGCTGTTAACCTTTTTTAATCTTTCAATAACATCTGCAAATTTATTTTTTTCACCATAAACCCATCCTTTTGGACAGATTATAACGGGATGATCAATCATAGGATCAGGAGTTACAACCAATAATTTACCAATCCTTACAAATTTTCCGCCAAGCATTTCTTCGGGGCCTTTATAAACATGTCCAACAAGAAATTCTAAATTTTCCTTCATATTATCCGGAATATATCTTGGAAGCAGGCAGGCTGCTTCCAGAAAAAATATTTTCCAGGAAAAAGCCAGGGAAGGGGGTGATAAAAATGCAACTGCTGACAAAAGAAATAACAAGTAAGCTTCCATTCTTGTATACACAGGAAGACGAAGAGGATCCAATGGTTATCTGCAAATTCTTTACTGTTTGGTCAAACTGGACATGGTACGGGATTGAGTTTGACGGGAAAGACACGTTCTTTGGTTATGTAGTAGGACATGAGGCAGAGCTTGGATATTTTAGTCTTTCCGAGCTGCAAGGCCTCAAGGGACCAATGGGATTGGGAATAGAGCGGGATATGTATTTTAGACCGTGCAAGCTCTCAGAGATTAAAAGGCTACACGAAGGACGCTATTAGATACTAAAGCCTGCCGCTGATATCCCCGGCGGCAGGTTTTTAAAAAAAACAGAAAGGAGGTAAAAATTTATGATACATCCATTACTAACATCAAAATACGAGGATGAAATTTTAGATCTTATTGATAATCAGGATGAGTTTACAAGAAGTGATTTACAGGGAATAGTTACTGTACTTGTTAATAAAATTATGAATGAGGGCTTCAAAATAATTAGCAATCAGAAAAAGACAAAATAAGATTTTACTCTACCTTTTGCCAGATATTTGTTTTACCTTTACTAAAGGTAATAGCATCCTGGGTGGTTTGAAAAAGAGAAATATCTTCAAAAGTCTTTTCCAGCTTGGCTTTACCATAATGGTAAATATGTTTTTTTCTTCTTTCATCTGGTTGAACAAACAAAATCATGGGAAAAGGGCTGTTTTCTGTATTTGCCTGCCATGCTCCATCTTCACAAAACTTAATATATTTCCTTACGGCAAATCTCCCTTGGCCTGCAGATTTTAGTGAGACTTATAAAAGATCCCGTATACGCCAGCTTCGGGTGCTACTTGGTTCAATCTTTCCTTCCGGACTGGCTTGGAAGTATGAGGGTACATTGAACCATAAGATTAGCCCTATATATCAACCTATTCGCAACTTTGAAGAAAGTAGCGTCTCACTCAGTAGCGATCTATGATACCGCTCGAATATATTTTATCAGGAATTGCTAGGTGATCAAAGCTTGCAAGGGAAAGGGGTCAAGGGGAAAAGGAATTGCAAGCCACATTTGCATTTGCGCCCAGCTCTTCTTCGTACCCGACCGCATTACAAATCCCAACCTCCAACAACAAATCGACGCATCGGTTCGGTCGCTCAGCCCCGCTTCGCGGGGCTTCGCTAACTCCTGCATTGTCGTCGTGACGCTTCGCTCAGTCGCCTTCGGCGACTTCGCTGCAAACAAATTTACAGGAAGAAATTTTCGCCAGAACAAGGGGAAGGGGAAAAGGAAAAGCGGAGAGGCAACTGTGGCACTCCCCAGAAATAATTTTAAAATTTACATATTTTATTGAATACCACATTTATCTTGTTGTAACAAGCTAATCACCACAACCCTAGGTTGTGGACCACAATTGTGGTAGGAGTGCGTAAAACTCCACAATTGTGGAGTTGTGGTAGGTTGTGGAGCTAGTTTGATGTTCCTGGCAACCCACCCTCCCAAATAGTTGTCGCGGCACCCCCGCTTTTGGGCGAGTGGTCGCCCTAGGGGGCGACTCGCCTATATCTTTGCCTTACGAAAAGGTCTATACAGTCTCTAACACGGCGGGAAACGGTGCACAAAAACGCTTCGCGCGTTTCCCGCCTACCTATTCCTCTTTCTATTTCCGCCTGCCGTTGCGGGGGTATTCCGCTTTCGCCCCCGCCGCAATTTTTACCCTGTTCTGTTTCCATACCGTTCGGTCCCGTCTCGAGACGGGACACTCACAGCTGATTCCTATGGCTCGGGCCGGTTTTCTCAAAATCCAAAGTTATCTTTTCGGCCCTCGCGTATATTCGGGCAGCACCCAATTTTATTTTTTTTAAATCCCGAAATTTCCTTCTAATGGTGCTGCCCTCAGTGATGGGTCTTTATACCTGGACAGGGCGGGGGCGGCGGAACCGCGACAAAAAGAAAAAAAGATTTATACTTTACTTAAAATAATTCCGATGATTATCCCGCCAACAATACCAATTCCCAAAATCGGAGCGTAGGTTTTGGTAATAATTGCATCAGGCAAACTCAAGAATAATCCAATCAATGCACCAGTTGCCCATTTGGGCATAGGCAAGTTTACAGTTGCAATCAAAAACCCAATGGCAAAACGGTTGATGAAAGAAGCAACCATTGCAGTTGCTTTATTTGGCAGAGGCAAAGGAACCATAACTAAAACATCCAAAATACCAAATGCTAATCCTGCGATAATTCCCTGAATGACTGCGGTCATATTAATTTGAGTATATCACCCAGTCTAAAAAGTTGCACCTTAAATCATCTTAGGATTATACTGAAGATATGGATAACCTGCCCAATGATCCATCAAATCCAAACAACGGAAACAACAACAATCCACCTGCCTCGCCTGACGGCAGTCAAGGCGGGCCCCCGCCATTTGGTTCCGGCTTTGCCCCTCACACCAACCCAATAGATCCAAATAACTCGTACCAAGCCCAACCACCTCAACAACCAGCTCCTCCTGTCCCAAATCTCCCCAATACCCTTAACACCCCCTTGTCCTCCGAAGCCTTGGCGAAGGAGGATGAAAACCCTGATGCTTTAAAACACGAACACTATTCAGAAGCAGCCCAAAACAAACCAAGAGATGAACATGGCCACTTCAAGAGCAACAGCTCGCAAGCTCCGCTTATTCATACTAATCCAGATCCCCAAACACCCCCAACTTCCCCTAATCCCCCAAATCCTTCTTTACCCAGCGAAGCTTCAACGAAGTCGGGCTTTCTCCCTCCCATCATTGAAATAAATCAAAATACTAAACCTACTGAAAAAGAAGACCCTCCTCTTTTTGGCTTCTTTCTTACCAATCCTGTAACTTACCTTAAAAAATTCTTAAGCAGGCTTTTGAAAAGACAAATGATAACTCTCCGGATTCCTGTCCTGGCACTTTTGATAATCATGGTAGGATTGGGTGGTTTTGGCGTGGGCTTTAAATCAGGTTCTAACTATATTTTAGGCAAACTGTTCCCTAATTTTTCCCCCATCCTTGGAAGGTCCATTACTGCCCAGGGAATAATCCTTAAATCCTCAAAAGGATATTACCTGCAGGCAAATGACAAGGACAAAACCATGTGGACTCTGAATCCTGTCACGTCCAATATTAACCTTAAAGATTATGAAAACCAGAAAGTAGAAATTAAAGGCAAAATGACTCCTACCCCTTATTTGATAGAAGTTCTGGAAATAACTTCCTTTGAACCCAAACCAACCTCTGCTCCTGCTGTTCCTTCCCAAACCTCCCCAATTACCCCTAACACCCCTAATTCCCCGAATCTCCCTGATTCTTCTGCTCTACCTGCTTTATTTTCTGGCCTTACATGGGAAGTAACCAAAAGCAAAACTTTAATCTTCACCTCAGGTTTAAGGAAAATTGAACAGGAGGGAGTGTATTTTGAATCAGCTCAGGTTCTCAATTTCCCCCAAGATTTTATCAATTACTATACCAATCAATTAACCAATTCTGGTTTTAAACAAACCTTAAATTCTTCTGAACCCACAGGCACTACTATTACCTATGCCAAAGATGACCTCTTCTTAACTTTTGGAGCTAAAAATATCTACACAGGTTCAGGGGAAAACAGAAAACTCACTGGCTACAAGGCCTTTATTGAACATAACTGACATGAAATCAAGAGGCTTCACTCTTGTTGAACTATTAGTAAGTATTGCCATAATTGCAATCTTAGCCGCTGTAGTTATCCTTATTATAAACCCCGCCGAACTTCTCAGAAGAAGCCGTGATGCCACAAGACTTAAAGATTTAGATAACTTACAACAAGCCATCAATATTGCCATGCAGGATGCTGTGACTTCTGAAAAAGATGTTTTATGCAATGGGGCTGACTTTCCCTGCTGGGGCAAAAGTGGTGGAAATGGTGCAGGAACAAGGGTATCTGACGGTACAGGCTGGGTTAAAGTTAACTTAAGTGCCCAAAAAGCTGTTTCTTTACCTACCTTACCTGTAGATCCTGTTAATGATTTAGTCTATCACTATACATATTGTGCTGATACTATTGGCTGGGAAATTAACACTACTTTAGAATCTGATCAATTAAGTTACAAGATGGCTGCTGATGGAGGTAACGAGGCAGACAAGTATGAAGTTGGATCTAATTATTTACTTTTGGCTTCCGGTAGTGGAGTCTGTGAATTTTAGGTATATAATAAATTAAAGATGCCCAAACTTATTACTGTATCTGAAAATTTACTTGAGGATATTCTGCCTTATCTTAAAGGCACAAAATATGATGATAAGATTAAGGCGCTTCTTTTAAACACAGGCAAGTACCAAACCCAAAACATTACATATTTTCCAAAGAGTGGAAAAGTAGAAAGAGTAGTGGATGGAGATACCATTGTTTTAGAAAATGGCTCTATTGTCAGATATGTAGGTATTACTTCCCCTGAAAGCAACCAACCTTTTGACAAAGAATCAACTGAATTTAACAGGAATTTAGTTGAAGGCAAGCAAGTTTCTTTAGAATATGATCACTATAAAGCAGACAAATTTGGTCGCATATTAGCCTATGTCATTATTGATGGTAAAAACGTCTCCATGGAACTAACCAAATCCGGCATGGCCCAAGTAGTTGTATACCAGCACAAAAAGCCTTTCATCTATCAAGACCAATTATTAAAACTTCAGGAAGAAGCCAAACAGAAAAAATTAGGCATTTGGAGTTTGTAATCCCTGATATTAAGAACAAACCCTACCTCCGGAAATAGTTTGCTGTAAAATAGCCCCATGGACGTACACACCAAAGAACAAAGAAGTTACAACATGTCCCGGATTAAATCCAAAAATACTAAGCCGGAAACGATCATCTTCGAAGTATTGAGATTAAGTAAAATAAAATTCAGAAAACATTATCCGGTTCCCGGAAAACCTGATATTGCTTTTCCGAAGTTAAAAATAGCCGTATTTATTGACGGTGAATTCTGGCATGGTAAAGACTTTAATGACTGGAAAGAAAAAATAACTCATTTTTGGTTGGATAAAATCGGTAAGAACATAACCCGTGATAAGAAAAATTTTAATTTACTAAAGAAAGCGGGATGGACTATCCTTCGTTTATGGGGCAGAGATGTTGTGAAAAACCCTACAAAGGCTTACTCGAAAATTCTTAAGCTTCTTGAAAAAAGCTACCCTGGGGCATAGCTTCATTATTGGATACGGTCATGAGATTTTCGAAACTTTTTGATTCCCGAATAGATGCAGCTAAGGTTTCACCTATTCTTTTTGCAAGCAACGGAGGAACTGCGTTACCTAATTGTGCCGCAATATGTCCTGTATTTCCAGCGAATTTATAATCATCCGGGAAAGTTTGTAATCTGGCAGCCTCACGGAGCGAAATCGCTCTATCCTGTTCCGGATGCCCAAATCTGCCTTTTGAAATCATAACACAGCCTCCGGTAATTGTCGGAGAAGGAGAATCCCACTTCATTCGACCATAGATATCTTTGTATCCGGATACCTTTTTATGACACTCCAAAACCAAATATTCAGGCCAGGACAACCTATCCCCTCCATCATGAGGAGTTATGGCCATTCTCTTAAGATTAATCTCTGCTAAATTTGATGCAGAATGTATAGGATCTTTTTCAGATTTCTCACCTGCATTAATTTGGGGTAGATCACCTATCGCATTTCTGACAGTATTCCATGGAGTTAGGTATCTATCTGGAAGATCCGGGTCTTGGTTAGTTTGTTTGGGAAAGGTTAGTCTGATTTTTGAGTCATTCGTACCAATCAGTACAAGCCTTTTCCTTCTTTGTGGTACTCCATAATCTGCTGTATCAACTACTCCATAAACCGTATCATAGCCTAATTCCTTAAGTTTTTTGAGTATATCCTGAAAAAGAGGTTTTCCAATTCCATTCGCCAATCCGGGAACATTTTCCATTACAAAAGCAAAAGGTCTGATGTCCCTCACAACTCTCAGAAATTCATAAATAAGTGTGTTCCTCGGGTCATTTATTGCTTCAGATTTTCTTCTGGCAGTTGAAAATCCCTGGCATGGTGGACAAGCTATAATTACTACCTCATTACCGCTTGAAGCATTAGCTGCTTTTAGTAATTCTTCGCTACTAATAGTTGATATGTCTGAGCTAAATACTTTGGCCTTTGGGAAGTTTAACTTAAACGATTGGCTTGCCAATTTATTGATATCCACGGCTACCTTAATATCAAAACCCGCTTGTTTAAAGCCAAGTGCTGAACCTCCACAGCCGGAAAATAGATCTATGACCTTTAACGGCTTATTCACTAATTTAGTATATCATAGAAGAAAATTGTTGACTAATAATATATTAGTACATTATTTACCTATGTAGATATATTCTATATATTGACTATATTTACAATATGTAGTATATTTCGAAAGGAATTGAATTTATGAAATCAGGAGAAACTAAAAGATCTACATTTAAAAGATTAGCTACTAAAAGAGGCAACAGGATAGTTAAAAGTATTAACTTACTCGGCAATCTTTCCAATAAACATAATTATAGCTATACTGAAAGTGATGTTAAATCTATTTACGACGCCATTGAGGAAGAAGTTCGTCTTTCGAAATCCAGATTTTTAGTCGGATTAAATAAGGGAAGAAGAATAAAATTATAATAATAGGGAAAATATGACAAAAGGAATAGCTAATATTAATTTCACAAGAGCACAAAAAATCCTTATTGCCTTATATAAGCTTTCAAATGGATCTAAAAAACAAGTCCGTTTTGAAGATATAGCTGTTAAGGTCTATAAACTGTTTCAGGCGGATTTCCAACTAAAAGGTTATCCTCAATATCCGGATACCGGAGATATCGTGCACAAACCATTATATAGTGACCTTAAAAAGAATGGATATGTTTTGTCCGGGGACAAATATTTTTCACTGACTTCTAAAGGAATTGAGTACGGAAAAAAGCTTCTAAACTTTTCCGAAGATAATGGTGAATTTATAATGGATGCCCAAAATAAGGACTTTGTAAAATTAACAACAACTCAAGAAAAAGAAATACAGAGGATTAGGGAATCCGCTGCGTTTGAGCTTTATATTACTGGTAAAAAGGATGAGATAATCGATATTGATTTCTATTCATATTTAGGGGTAACAGTTCGATCCAGAAAATTTGATTTTCTTGGTCGCATGACTACAGTAGAAGATGCTATCAATGCAACTGTGAATAAAAGCCCCTCACTTTTTAAGCAATTATCAGAATGCCATCAGTTTTTAATAAATAAATTCAAGGAAAATATAGATTATGTAAAGAACAGCAAAGGCGGTAAATAATGTTAGCTGATGACTTAAAAATTAAAGAAGAGGCAAATGCTTTTCACGATAATCTTTTAGATATCTGGGGTAATGCCTTTAATTTCAGCCACGAGAAGGGGCTTGCCGAGTGGTTAAAAAATTCTATTGATGCTTACATCCGGGTCGGATTATCTGATAAAGATCAGCATATAATTTTTAGATTTACCGACGGTAACGGAACGACCCTACCAAAAATAGAATGCATAGATTTTGTTGGTATGACCCACAACGATATTCAGAAAGCCTTTAAATGGTGGGGGGATCCTACAGCAGCTAAAAGGGGGCTAAATATTAAAACATACGGAGGACACGGGAACGGAGGGAAGTTTTATATGAGGCAAATGTTTCAATCTGCAAGATTTATTACCTACAGAGACGGAAAATTAAATGTCTTCGGATTCAATGAAAATAAAAAATATGGATTTGCAATCGGATACGAAAACAAAGATACGGATCCGGAGAAGGCTCTTGAATTTGCAGGACTGGATAAATCTATGATTCCGGAAGATGTTCTGAGAAAAATCGAAACCGGAAAAACAGGATTTACTGTTGTGAGCGGAATTAGACCTAAGAAAATTGTTGGCAAAGTATTAAATGTCTCAAGTATCTGCGAGAAACTAAAATATCATCCACAAGCACGAAGACCATTAAAATTTTCAGATGTTTCGGTTATTTATAACAATAAGCTATTTGCAAAAAGTTTGAGAATGGAGGATTTAGAACCCCTGAAAGGATTTGAAGAACCGGTCATATTTGAAATACCGGAAATTTTAGAACTTAAGAACAGGCCGACAGAAAAAATAGAAATGGCTAACAAAAAATACCAAACAGGAAGTTTAATCCTCAGAACTTCTGCACTTCCTTTTGGACATGGCGGTAAAAAATCTGAATTAAATTGTGTGGATATTATCGGAGAGATCGGTGTAATTGCCTCCTATAGCATGCGGGAGATAGGGCCGCTCAGATATTATCCTCAAGCTCAGTCTATTTACGGAGAATGCAGATGCCCAATTCTTGAAGATCCTGAATATGATTGTGTTTCAAACGATAGAGAACAGTTAACAGATAATGAAAGAACTCAGGCACTTCGTGAGTGGATGTGTTCCAGAATAGATGAACTGGGTACAAGAATTGCTGAAATTGAGCAAAAAGATCAGGAGAAGAAAAATGTCAAAACAACCGATGAATTTAATCAAATTCTTAATAAATGGAAAAATCAGTTTATGTCTAAACTGTTTGCCGAAATACTCGGAGGTCCAGGAAAAGGAAAGGCAACTGGTGGACTAGGTTTAGAAGGATCGGGTGGAGGAAAACATGATAATTCTGACGAAAAAGGCGGATTGGGTTCCGGAATGGGCGAAGGCGGCGGTGAAGGCCAAAACAAAACAAAGGGACCAACGATGCCTCAGGTTTTATTATCAGAAAGAGATGATCCGGACTTTCCCGGTGTATTTGTATCTTTTTCCGAGAGGCACTTTCCGGTTGAACAAAGACAACAGGATGTAGATAGAGGAATTTATTGGATAAACAGAAACAAGCTACTTGCCAAAAAAATTATTGAAAAGTATGGTGTTCATTCTCCTCAATGGAGAAATTATTTATTTCAAAGATATGTAGACATATTTATAAAAGAAGCTCTGTATAGATTAGCAAAAGAGGAAGGTGGCAGTTTAACTCCTGAAATGGTGGATACAAGAATAATGCAGGTGGCTTCTTTAGTCTACGACAAAGCTACTGTTGACCTTGAATCATTCCTTCTTGAAGACAAATTTAACGAAGGAAACGATGATGAAGAAAAAAACCCCTAAAAAGTCTCCAACGACGTCTACGATTTCCATCTTATTAGATAATTCAGGATCAAATTTTAATCCTCATCTCAAATACGACCAGCTTCAGAAATTAAATGTACCTATGAGATTCTCAAGGAATCAGTCTATTGGCGTATTGGGTTTACCTGTAAGACTTGAGAATGCTCTAAAAATGGCTGATATATACAGATTGGGTGAATTATTCGATTATCCGGAAAAAAAACTTTATAGAATTAAAAATATAGGTGCAAAATCTGTAAATCTGTTATTAGCATACAGGAAAAATTTGATATTTGGTGTTGATTCCAGTGAGGTTTCTCAAAATTCAAAAATAGAAGTAAAAACCATCACGCTATCCCCCGATGAATTGATTGACGATCTAATGAAACGTTGTGGAGATTACAGAAATATTGAAGTTATTCAAAGGAGGTACGGGTTGCTAAACGGAGAAAAAGAAACCTTAGAAGAAATTGGAGAAAGTTACGGAATCACAAGAGAGAGGGTAAGACAACTTCAAAAAAAGGCTATAAAAAAATTACGGCACCCATCAACTTTATCCAGAAAACCAATTATTGATTTACTTGACGAACTCTTTCTTAAGAATGATCTAGTAATTTCGGATGAGGAAGCTGATAGGATAATTCCCAAGATTTTCAAGAAACTACCATACGACGGTAGTTCTTTATTGGATTTATTTGCGGATTTAGCGTGGATACAAAAACATCGGGTAGGTGATGTATTTTTTTATTCCACAATCAAAATCTCCCAAAGAATAAAATTATCTATATTAATGGAAGATATAGTTCAAATATTAAGAAAAAGTAGTTTACAACTTGATTTGAACGAGATACTGACTAATTTATCTTTAAAACAAAGTGATGAATATAAAATTTTATCTAATATCGTACTTAAGTGTTGTAAATTAGATCCTCGAATCGAAGACAAAACCAACGGTAAGTTCGCTCTTTACGGAAATAGTAGAATATTCGGCAAATGGGTTCCTTTAATAAATAAGGTATTAACTGATGAAGGAGAACCATTACATTTTACAGAAATATCTGAAAGGGTAAACGATTTATTAATTTCCCAGGATGTTCACCTCGATCAACGTAGAGCCCATTCAATACTTATTGAGAATCCGGCTTTTGCACATACCGGTATTAAAGGAACATATGGTTTAACTGAGTGGGGAATAAGAAAAGAGTCAACGCTTGAACTTGTAAAAGAATACATCACTAACGCAGGATTTCCGATTCATTGGGAACAAATTTATCATTATGTGAGTAAATATAAATATACCAGTGAAGCAACATTGAGAGCTTTACTTTATTCTAAATTTGAGAACGCCGGTAATGGTTTATATTGGATCAAGGAATAACAAGAATGAAACTTTCTCAGGATAATTTCAAAAAGATACTTTTGCCTTATTTTCCAGATGATAATAGGCTTCAAAAATTTTGGTGGCATAAACTAATAAGAATTATAACCATAATTGTTTCAGCTACTTCTATTTACACAATTCTCTGGATGATTACTCTGTTTTTCTTCTTACCGAAATCCTGGATGGATTCACCACTATACTCTCCTATTTATCATGCTTCTTACCTGCTTGCTTATATACCTCTTAATATTACAAGTATTCTGTCCCGTTTTCCGATTTACGGGGTTTTATTTCGCTCATTGTTGCCTGTACCAATAATAGGACCTGTGGCTTTCATATTTGTTCTTATTGGAGTTATTTATTTTTTCCCCTCTTTGCTGTACAGATTATCTCTCTATCTTTACCATAACTTCCACTCAAAAAAAGTTAAGATTATATTCTTCTCGATCTTGTTGGTTCTCGGCCTGTTTGTTTTTAGGGTCTGGAAATACCAAAATCTTATAAGTGCAGGGTCCATAATTGCTGATCAACATTGTCTTAAAGTTAATCCATTAGTTATTGCCAGAAAAAACAACTATATAGATTCCATGAAGGTTCTTCTGGCTTCGGGAAGCGCTGAGGAATATTGGGCTGAGAACGATAAATACCTGGATAATTCTAAAAAATATATTGAGGCAGAAAAAACCTGGCTTATTGTTCAGAAAACCTACATGGATAGTCAGGATTTTAAAACCTACATCCCTTCATATATTCAGGAAGCAGCGAAGTACCAATATGAATCAAGAGAAGCGGAAATGAAGTCTACAAGCACCATAGTCGAGTTATTGGAAAATTATAAGGATATAGATGCTGAGAAACAAAAAGCATTATCAGATACTATTATGGAGGAAACCGACAAAAGTAATAAGGCATATGATAAGTACAATAAAATCTATGACGAGAACCAGGGCCACATGGGACTTTTGAATTACTTCACCATTGTTCCTCAGTCTGCATGTCCGGAAGAAAACTTTAATATTCCGGATGTGAACGAATTTCTAAATCCTCAGGCACCTATTAATGCAAATGGATTTAATTCATAAATGATAATTACCAAAACTATTCTAATCCTGGAAGATGACCTTAAGACTCTTTCTAAAATTCTTGAGCGGCTTGCAAAGCTTGAAGAAGATTAACCATTTTATTTCTCCCTGGTAGTTTTAACTGATTACTTACAGGTAGAAAATTATATGAAGAATGATCTATATATCCCTATCTTGCAACCCAACTTTTTGCTTGAATTAATCCTTTAGTTTATAAACTCTACGGTCTCACGCCAGAAGAAATTGCAAATGATGACTGGATTTTTAATAGGGAAGGGGAAACTTTTCCCTTAATTATAAAAATTTTCCGATAAAGGTATTACGGTTGTTGATACCTTTTCATTCGTAGCCCCTTTCAGCCCTTCACTAAAAATTACCGAATCATATCCTTCAGTCAATAATTTCGCTTTATAACTGTCTGCTATATCCCGGTAATATGCACCCAAGTTTTGACCTGATGCAGGTGGACCAAAGGTTTTTAATATATTATTCTTAAGGGCTTCCAAACTTCTGAATTTCTTGGGATTTACCGGAGTAAACTCTTTTTGTATTATGATTTTACCGTAAGAACCTGCCACTTCTTCATTGTCACTAAACGAGGGACCTAAAAATTCAACCGGCCCCGCACCTGGATGATAGCCGACACCCTCCTTAATTGGCTGTAATTTAAAATTGGGATTATCCGTACCATGATATAGTTTCATATAAAATTTATCGCTTTCCTCGTAGTTTACCCCTTTCTTAATAATCCGACAAATTTTCCCCGAATTTCCAGATGTTTTGGCTGAATAATAGGATAATCTTTGTTTCTAGGCTCCAAGAAAATCTTGCTACCTTCTCTACACAATACTTTTAAGGTTGCACCTTTTTCAGTAATCCCAACTACCACGTCACCATTTTGAGCGGTAAGTTGGTGTTTAATTAAGACTATATCCCCATTTAATATTCCCATATCCATCATACTGTCTCCTTTTATTTGTAGTGCATAGTGAGGATATCTACTATCAATGGATATGCTTTCTGGTACAGAAATTTCTTCTGGGTTCTCAATAGGTTCTATCGGGTCACCAGCAGCAATCAGACCAAGTAACGGAACTGTTGTTGTTTGAGAAAGAGGTGATACGCCGCGTGCAATATGAGATTTCTTTTTTAAATACCCTTTTTCTTCCAGCTCTTGGATAAAATATTGTGCTGTACTTATATTTTTTGTGCCTAAAAAGCGGGCAATTTCTTGAAGAGAAGGAGAATAACCATTTTTAGCCATGAATTGGATTACAAAGTTAAGGACTTCTTTTTGTCTTTTTGTAATTGATTTTGTAGCTTGCATTTACAGTTATTTTATGATAATTTTACAGTCATGTCAAACCATCTTTCGCAAACAAGACTGAAAATAAAAAAGTAATATGGATAATAATATTTTAGAAATATTGATATTCAATGTTGGCCAAGCACAATGTATCTTTTTTTATCCACAAAGTCATCCTGAATACGGAATGTTTGTTGATTGTGCTTCAGGAGAAAATTATGACCCAATCGATTTTTTAATAAAACAAAACCTAATTCATCACGACGGAACAAGACATATACTTGGAAATCTTACTATTACAAACTATGACCACGATCATTTTTTTGGGCTTTCCAATGTCAGACAAAAAATGCATATTCAGACAGTATCTTTAGCTCAAAATATTTCCTCAAGTGAATTAAAAAGTATTAAGCCCGAAATTACAGAACCATTAAAGCATCTTTGTTTTCTAAAAGATACATATACTGCACCAGCTCCATATCACATGCCACCGTACAATAAATATATATACTCACTAACTCAGAACGAGCTTGCATTGGATCAATTTAATACCGATCACCTAACCAACCATTTAAGTCAGATTGTGTTTGTTGAATATGGAGGATCAAAAATTTGTATTACAGGAGATCTTCAAAGGTCTCCTGCTTGGGAAAAGTTGTTACAAAAGCAAGAAATACAAAATCACCTTAATACTACTAATGTTTTAGTAGCACCGCATCACGGACATGATAATGGTTACCATGAAAATATTTTCTTGCACTGTATAAATCCGGATTGCATAATTATTTCAGATAAAGACATTATGTATGATACGCAAGGCGGTATGGCAAGCAAATATGCACAACATGTAAATACAGGAGTGAGTCTTAATGGAATTAATCCACTTAGAAAAGTTCTAACTACTCGTAGTGATGGGCACTTGTGGATTAGTTTTTATTCTAACGGGGGCAGAACCTACCGAAGTTTTACAATTGATTAAACTATGAAAGAAATTTTAGATAAATTATCGTCTTACAATCTTTTTAATTATCTGTTGCCAGGAACACTATTTATTACCATTGCCAATAAATTCACAAGCTACTCATTGATTGATGACAACCTTATTATTGCAGCTTTTACATACTATTTTGTGGGATTAGTTGTCAGTAGATTTGGTTCGTTAATAATCGAACCGACACTAATAAAGATTTCTTTCCTAAAATTTTGTAATTACAAGGAATTTATTTTAGCTTGTCAAAAAGATCCAAAAATTGAAATACTTTCTGAGTCAAACAATATGTATAGAACTTTTATTTCAATGTTAATATTACTTTTACTTTTAAAGTTTTATGAGCTAATTGAGTTTAAATTTCAATTTATCAAAAATTGGGATCCTTATATATTGATTGGACTGCTACTATTTATATTTCTATATTCTTACAGAAAACAGACGGAGTATGTTGCAAAAAGGATTAAAGAAAATAGTTAATATTTCTTAAGGTTTCTATCTGGACTTCAGATAAAGTTTGGCATAATGTAAAATTATATGTCAAAAACAAAACAGGAAATTGAGGATTTAAAAACACAAGTGACAAGTCTCAAGATTAGACTAAGAAGAGTCGAGGATTTTCTATCCTGTATCCCCAACCCTGAAGAATGGATCAACCACGAAGAATTTGATGATGATTTAATTGAGGAAGCAAAAAAGCTGATAGTCAAATACGACCGGGCTAGCGCTTCTTTAATTCAAAGAAGATTAGCTATTGGTTATGCCCGGGCAGCCAGAATTTTAGATGAACTAGAGGAAGCAGGATTTGTAGGTCCGGGTGAAGGTAGCAAACCAAGGGAAGTTTTAGTTAAAGAACCTAAGAAAAAAGCTAAATAATTTTTGAGTTTACGCCTTTGGGTAACACGCTTTACACCACTTCTTTTCTTCAATCCCTATCTTGCAATCTAACTTTTTGCTAAAATGAACTCAATAATATGAGCGCGTTAACAATAGTCAGAAAAGTAGTATTTCGAAGTGTAGGGGAATTTTTTGCAAATCCTGATATAGCCGCTATGTGCCAACTCAATCCTGTTTCTGCGGCTGTTTCTACATATTTTGGGGGAACTTATCAACAAGAACAATTTGAAAATCTTGCTAGTTTTATAGATTTAATAAATGCAAAATTGAGAAATATTGAGAATCAGAAAATCGATCAAAAATTTTTAGAATCCAGTGATGGGAAACGCATTATAGGTAAAATTTTCAGAGATATAGCAAGAGATAATAGAATAGAAAAACTAACAGCTATGGCTAATCTTACAGTAAACCTATTTCAAAAATCCAAATTGAATGTTGACGAGAGGGAGATTTATGTAGATATCCTTGACGCTTTAAATGTTCTTCAGCTTTCAATTTTGCAACGAGCTATGATTGAAATAAAACAAAGGGCTGCAGATCCTAAATCCACTCCCCATAAAGGTTTTAGTTGGGAAAAGCTGCATAAAGAATATGAATCAAAAGGCATTACTGGTGCATTGCTATTGCAATCAATAAGAGTTTTAGAAAGTAACGGATTAGTAAATCAAAATAATGCTGATGTTCAGGAAGAAAACCAAACCCATTTTGTTACTTTTTTTGGTGAACAGTTTTATGCTTTTATTACAGATAGTATCGCATTTGATAACCTTAATCTCTAAATGAAAATATTAAAATCAGTAAAACAAGGTGAGGTTTTTAGTCATTGGGAAAGAGTAGAGAAGATAAGTATTTGGAATCGACAAGATATAGTTCTTCCTCTTCTTGCTTATAATGATCTTGTTTGGAATATAACTGAAATTGAAGATGCCGACATCAATAAAATTTTTATTTGTTCATCCGATGATTGGTTGCAAGATGGGCTTTGTATACCAGATTTTAGACTGGGTACTGCCATAGCAAATTACAAGAAATCAGATTTTAGTTCGGGAAAATATGCAGATATTAAAGCTAAGGAGAATATTTTTGAAAAAGATCTCAACGAATTAGATACCAAATTAATCTTAGTTGCAGATAACCCAGAAGGGCCTTATACCCTAATTGAAGGATGTAAAAGATCAGTGGCTTTAGGAAATCTAGGTAAGCTAGCTAGTATTAAAGTGTATTTGGGCGTTTCATCATATATAAGAACTTACGTTTGGGCTAGATACATGTATAAATATGGGATTGAAAAAACCGTATAAAAGAACAGTTAGACAATTTGCAGACGGCTCATATAGCAATAGTGGCAATTCAAGATATTTAAAACATCCTGATTATGCAATCTCACCAGAGAAACATATCCGATCTTTTTTGTTGATACAAAATGATCTCCAAAAACTTTTTGAATATGTCGAACCCGCAGATAAAAATAAACTTTCTTATTCTTACAGAATACACGAGTTGTTTGTTCGAGTTTGTATTGAAGTAGAAGCTAATTGTAAAGCTATACTGCTTGAAAATGGATATGTTAAAAAGAATGACTTGAATATGTCTGATTATCGACTGATCGAGCAAACACATAAGTTATCTGAGTATGAAATTACATTACCAAGATGGGATGGAAAATATGGTCGCTATAAACCCTTTAGTAGATGGGCTGAAGATAAAGGACTTCAATGGTATCAATACTACAACGGCGTAAAACACGATATCCATTCAAACTTCAAACATGCAAACATAAAAAATTTAGTTGAGGCCACCTGTGGTTTAGTTGCCTTGTTGTCTGCTCAATTCCTAGATGAAGATTTTTCTCCAAATGTCGGTTACCTCGCTTTACAAGGTTCCGGGGATGGTATGGAGTCATCAATTGACGGTTACTTTAGAGTTAAATATCCTAACTGGGCTGCAGAAGATAGATATGATTTTAATTGGCAAGAAATTAAAGATAAACCAAATATAATCCAATGTCATAACTATAACTCGATTGAGTAACAAAAGTATTCTTTAGACAAAAGTTACTCAATTGCGCTCAAGCAAGAAAATTCAGGAGAAAAGGCAGGCGAAAATTTCTTCCTGTAAATTTGTTTGCAGCGAAGTCGCCGAAGGCGACTGAGCGAAGCGTCACGACGACAATGCAGGAGTTAGCGAAGCCCCG
>Ga0209343_10000510_pt1 | contig 54707 bp, 48 predicted proteins | sample RifCSPlowO2_02_FD_184026 | JGI IMG/M metagenome (GOLD analysis project Ga0209343, IMG submission 184026) | Groundwater microbial communities from Rifle, Colorado - Rifle CSP2_plank lowO2_0.2 (SPAdes) (version 2) | ecosystem: Environmental > Aquatic > Deep subsurface > Groundwater | place...
CTTTCCGGGTCGGCCGCGTCCACGCGGATGCCGGGCACCTCGGTCAGGAACATCAGCTTGTCGGCCTGCAGCGCCACGGCGATGGAGGTGGCCACGTCTTCCATGGTGAGGTTGAAGGCCTCGCCGGTGGGTGAAAAGCCGAAGGGCGAGAGCAGCACCATGGCGCCCATGTCCAGCGTGCGCTGGATGCCTTCGGTGTCCACCTTGCGCACCAGGCCGGAGTGGATGAAGTCCACCCCATCGATCAGGCCCACCGGGCGCGCGGTGATGAAGTTGCCCGAGATCACGCGCACCGTGGCGCCGGCCATGGGGGTGTTGGGCAGGCCCTGGCTGAAGGCGGCCTCGATCTCGTAGCGCAGCTGGCCCGCGGCTTCCTGTGCGCAATCCAACGCGACGGAGTCGGTGATGCGCATGCCGTGGGAGTACTTCGCGGCATGACCTTTGGCCTGAAGCTGCTCGTTCACCTGCGGGCGAAAGCCATGCACCAGCACGATCTGCACCCCCATGCTCTGGATCAGTGCGAGGTCCTGCGCGATCAGGGGCAGCTTGCCGGCCGCGATGGCCTCACCGGCGACACCCACCACCACTGTGCTGCCACGCAGCTTGTGGATGTAGGGCGCGACCGAGCGGAACCAGGGCACGAAGGTGAAGTTGAAGACGTTGGACATGGGCAGCGGAGCGGACAGACAGTGGGCGCGGCGCGGATAATCGCCGGTTGCCTGATTTTGACTGAAGTTCCCCCTTGTCCTCCACGCCGCTGCACATTGAGTTCCCCGAGTCCCTGCCCGTCTCCGCCCGCCGGGACGAGATCGAGGCCGCCATGCGCGAGCACCAGGTGGTCATCGTCTGCGGCGAAACCGGTTCCGGCAAGACCACGCAACTGCCCAAGATCGCGCTGCAGATGGGGCGCGGCAAGCTCAACGCGAAACCGGGTCAGCGCCCGCAATTGATCGGCCACACCCAGCCGCGCCGCATCGCGGCCTCCAGCGTGGCCAAGCGCATCGCCGAAGAGCTGAAGACGCCGCTGGGCGACGTGGTGGGCTTCAAGGTCCGCTTCCAGGACCGGCTCTCCAAGGATGCGTCGGTCAAGCTCATGACCGACGGTATCCTGCTGGCCGAGACACAGACCGACCCCGACCTGCGCGCCTACGACACCATCATCATCGACGAGGCGCACGAACGCAGCCTCAACATCGACTTCCTGCTCGGCTACCTGCGCCAGCTGTTGCCGCGCCGGCCCGACCTGAAAGTGGTGGTGACCTCGGCCACCATCGACGCGCAACGGTTTGCCGATTACTTCGCCTCAAAAAAGGGCCCGGCCCCGGTGCTCATGGTTTCGGGCCGCACCTTCCCGGTGGAGGTGCGCTGGCGCCCGTTCGAGGAAAGCCGCGACTACGACCTGAACAACGCCATCACCGACGCGGTGGACGAGCTCTGGCGCGGCCCGCAGGGGGGCGACATTCTCGTTTTCCTGCCCGGCGAGCGCGAGATCCGCGAAGCGGCCGACCACCTGCGCAAGCACCTCAGCCACCAGCCGGTGCTGCGCAACGCCGAGGTGCTGCCGCTGTTCGCACGGCTCTCGCAGGCCGAGCAGGACCGCATTTTCCAGGACCACAGCGGTCGGCGCATCGTGCTCTCGACCAACGTGGCCGAAACTTCGCTCACCGTGCCAGGCATCCGCTACGTGATCGACGCCGGAACGGCGCGCGTCAAGCGCTACAGCTTTCGCCAGAAGGTGGAGCAGCTGATGGTGGAACCCATCAGCCAGGCGGCGGCCAACCAGCGCGCCGGCCGCTGCGGCCGCGTGGCCGACGGCATCTGCATCCGGCTGTACGACGAGGCCGGCTTCAACGGCCGCCCCAAGTTCACCGACCCAGAAATCCTGCGCAGCTCGCTCGCGGGCGTGATCCTGCGCATGAAGGCCCTCCGACTGGGCGCGGTGGAAGACTTCGCCTTCATCGAAGCGCCGCAAAAGCGCGCCATCGTGGACGGCTACCAGTTGCTGTCCGAGCTGGGCGCGGTGGACGAAGCCAACGAGCTCACACCCATCGGCCAGACGCTCTCGCGCCTGCCGCTCGATCCGCGGGTGGGCCGCATGATCCTGGAAGCGCAGCAGCGCGGCGCGCTCGACGAGGTGATGGTGATCGCCTCCGCCCTGAGCGTGCAGGACGTGCGCGACCGGCCCATGGACAAGCAGGCCCAGGCCGACCAGGCGCACGCCAAGTTCGACGACGAAAAGAGCGAGTTCAGCGGCACGCTCAAGCTCTGGAAGTGGCTGGACGATGCCAAGGGCGGCCATGGCAAAGACCACAAACTCAGTCACCGCCAATACGAAAACCTGCTGCGCGAGAACTTCATCAACGTGCGGCGCGTGCGCGAATGGCGCGACATCCACACCCAGCTGCACACGGTGGTGGCCGAACACAAGTGGCAGCTCAACACCCAGCCCGCTTCCTACGAGCAGCTGCACCTGGCCATGCTCTCGGGCCTGCTGGGCAACATCGGCCAGAAGAGCGAAACCGAAGACTGGTACCTGGGCGCGCGCGGCATCAAGTTCTACCGCCATCCGGGTGCCAACCTGAGCAAGAAGCCGGGCCGCTGGATCGTCTGCGCCGAACTGGTGGAGACCACGCGCCTGTTCGGCCGCGGCATCGCTGCGATCGAACCGACCTGGCTGGAACAGGTGGGCGGCCACCTGATCAAGAAGCAGTTGCTCGACCCGCACTGGGAGAAGAAGGCGGCGCGCGTGTCGGCGCTGGAGCGCGCCACGCTCTACGGTCTGGTGATCTATCACAACCGCCGCACCGACTACGGCCGGGTGGACCCGGCGGGCGCGCGCGAGATCTTCATTCGCGAGGCACTGGTGGCGGGTGAGTGGGAGACGCGCCTGCCGTTCCTGGCCGCGAACCAAAAGCTGGTGAAGCAGGTGGCGGAGCTGGAGCACAAGTCGCGCCGGCAGGACGTGCTGGTGGACGACGAGCTGATCTACGCCTTCTACGACCAGCAACTGCCCGCCGACGTGTGCAACGGCGCGGGCTTCGAGCGCTGGTACCAGGGCGCTGTGAAGCTCAACCCCAAGCTCTTGCTGTTGACCAGAGAAGAGCTGATGCGCCACGAGGCGGCCGGCATCACCACGCAGGCGTTCCCCAAGACGCTGCGCCTGGGCGGTGTGGACTGCGTCTGCACCTACCTGCACGAGCCGGGCGACCCGCGCGATGGTTTGAGCGTCACGGTGCCGATCTTTGCGCTCAACCAGGTCAGTGAAGACCGCTGCGACTGGCTGGTGCCCGGCATGCTGAAAGACAAGCTGCTGGCGCTGCTCAAGACCCTGCACCAGCGCCCGCGCTCGCGCCTGGTGCCGCTGCCGGCCACGGCCGAGCGCTTCGCCGCCACGCTCACCGAGCCCGCGGTGTTCGGCGCGGGCAACCTGATGGACGCGCTGCTGAAACTGGTGCGCGAGGCGACGCAACTCGACATCGTGCGCAACGACATCAAGGGGGACATGCTGAGCGCCCACCACTTCATGCACCTGCGCGTGGTGGACGAACACGGCCGCCAGCTCGGCCAGGGTCGCAGCCTTGCCGCGCTCAAGGCCGAGCTGGGTGGGCAGGCGCGTGGTGCGTTTCAGGCACTGGCGCAGCTCAAGCTGGGTTCACTATCGGCTGGTGCTGACGCTTCTTCACCCTCTCCCTCTGGGAGAGGGCAGGGTGAGGGCGCGGCGCGCAAGCAAAGCCCTCACCTCAACCCTCTCCCGGAGGGCGAGGGAGAAAAACCCCGGCCATCGGCGCAAACCTCAGCCCCCCAGCGCCACACCAGCTGGGATTTCGGCGAGCTGCCCGAGCTGATGGAAATCCGCAAAGGCGGGCAGACACTGATCGGTTTCCCCGCGCTGATGGATCTGGGCGACGCGGTCGGCATCGAGGTGTTCGACGAGCCCGAGGTCGCGATGGCGCGCCACCGCGAAGGCCTGCGCCGCCTGTTCGCGCTGCAGATCCGGGACGCGCTGAAGTACCTGGAGAAGAACCTGCCAGGCCTGATGAGCATGGCCACGGCCTACATGCAGGTCGGCAAGACGGAGAGCGGATCGGGCGGCGGCACGCTGGAAGAGCTGCGCAGCCAGATCATCGAACTCGCGCTGGACCGCGCCTTCCTGGCCGATCCGCTGCCCACCGACGAGCCTGCGTTCAAGAAGCGGGTGGACGAGGGCCGGGGCCGCTTGACGCTGATTTCCTCCGAAATCGCCCGCAACGCCGGCCTGATCCTCACCGAATACGCCGCCGCCGCGCGCAAGCTCAAAGACAGCCGGCCGCCCGCCGACGTGGCGACCGACATCGGCCAGCAGTTGCAGCGCCTGGTGCCCAAACGCTTCTTGCTGACCACGCCTTATGCGCAGCTGCAGCACTTTCCGCGTTACCTCAAGGCCGTGCAGCTTCGGCTGGACAAGCTGCGTGCCGACCCGGTGCGCGACGCCGCCAAGTTCGCCGAGCTGCGCCCGCAGGACCAGCGCTTCTGGCGCATGGTGGCCGAGCGCAAGGGCGTGCAGGACGCCCGCCTGCAGGAGCTGCGCTGGCTGCTCGAAGAGCTGCGCGTGAGCTTCTTCGCGCAGGAGTTGCGCACGCCACAACCGGTGAGCGTGAAGCGGCTGGACAAAGCCTGGGCGCAGCTGAACACCTGAGCCGACGCGCCCGGAGCGGGCGCCATGGCACCCCGGGGCCTGAAATCCTGGCCCATGCCGCGCCAGGGGCATGGTTGACAGTGCGCTCCCGAATGCGCTTCACTGCAGGGCGTTCCGGCCCCGGGGCGGGGCCGGTCGTTTCATGGAGGACTGTTCATGGATCGACGCAAGTTCGTGGAAGGCTGTGCGCTGGGCACCGGCGCACTCGCCACCACCCTGACCGGCGGCGCCTGGGCGCTGGATGCCCGACCCCGGACCTACGGTCGCGTGCTGCTGGTGGATGAGTTCGGCGATCCGCTCAAGGCCGCCAGCCTCCAGGCCCAGACCAACTACGTGTTTCACTACCCGTTCGAGGCCACGCCGGTGTTCCTGCTCGATCTGGGCAAGCACGCCATGCCCACGGTGCTGCGCACGCGTGACCAGCAGACCTACCAGTGGCCCGGCGGTGTCGGCCCGGCGCGCAGCCTGGTGGCGTTTTCCGCCATCTGCGCCCACCAGTTGGTGTACCCGACCCGAGAGCTGAGTTTCATCAGCTTTCGCAAGGGCGCCGCGCTGAACCCGAAGACGCCGAGCAAGGGCGACGATCTGATCCACTGCTGCGCCGACCACAGCCAGTACGACCCGGTGCGCGGTGCCCGGGTGATGAGGGGGCCGGCCGAACAGCCCCTGTGCGCGGTGCTGCTGGAGCACGATGCCCGGCTCGATACCCTGACCGCCACCGGCACCCTGGGCGGGGAGCTGTTTGACCAGTTCTTCAAGAAGTACGAGATGAAGCTGAGCCTGGAGGTCGGCCCGAAGGCGCGTCAGCTGGTGACGGGGCGCAGCGCGGTGCGCGAGCTGGACCGCTTCTGCAAGAACGCCGTGCGCTGCTGAGCGACACGGCGTTGCGTCGGGGCGCGGATTTCAAGCCACGTTCAAAGCCGTGCCAGCCGCTTGAGTGCTTCGCGCAGCGTGTCGTCTTTCTTCGCGAAACAGAATCGGATCACTTTCTGATCGAATCCGTTACCGTAAAAGGCCGAGAGCGGGATCGCCGCCACACCGATCTCGCGCGTGAGCCACTGGCAGAACTCGGCTTCGGGCAGTTCGCGCTCGGGCACGGCCAGGGCGGAGATGTCCACACACTGGAAATAGGTGCCTTCACCGGGCAGCAGACGCAACCGGGTCGATGCCAGCCCTTCACGGAACAGGTCGCGCTTGCGCTGGTAGAAGGCCGACAGTTCCAGGTAGGGCGCCGGGTCGGCCATGTAGGTCGCCAGCGCGTGCTGCATGGGCGTGTTCACCGTGAACACGTTGAACTGGTGCACCTTGCGGAATTCGGCCGTCATCGCTGCGGGCGCCACCACGGTGCCGACCTTCCAGCCGGTGACGTGGTAGGTCTTGCCGAAGCTGCTGACGATGAAGGCACGCTCCGCCAGGCCCGGGAAACGCGCCGCGCTCTGGTGCTGCTGGCCGTCGAACACCATGTGCTCGTAGACCTCGTCGCTGATCAGCAGCACATCGGTGGGCGCCAGCAGATCCTGCAGGCGCTGCATGTCGGCCGCGCTCCAGACCATGCCGCTGGGGTTGTGCGGGCTGTTGATCATCAGTGCGCGGGTGCGCGGCGTGATCGCGGCGGCAATGCGGTCGAAGTCGGGCCGGAAGCTGCCCGGCGTGAGCGGCACGCGCACCGCCACGCCGCCCGCGAGCTCGATGTTCGGCACGTAGCTGTCGTAACAGGGTTCGAGCACGATCACCTCGTCGCCCGGGTGCACCACGGCCAGGATGGCGGTCAGGATGGCCTGGGTGGCGCCCGCCGTGACCGTGATCTCGGTGTTCGGGTCACAGGCCAGCCCGTACAGCGCCTGCATCTTGGCGGCCACGGCCTGGCGCAGCGCCGGCACGCCGGGCATGGGCGGGTACTGGTTGTGCCCGGCCCGCATGGCCTGCGTAACGGCATCCACCAGCGCCGGGTCGCAGTCGAAGTCCGGGAAACCCTGGCCGAGGTTGACCGCACCCGTCTCGGTCGCCAGCGCCGACATGACGGTGAAGATGGTCGTGCCGACCTTGGGCAGGCGGGAAGTGAGGGCGGGGGTGTGAGGGACTGGGAATGGCATATCAATGTCCGGAGATCAAGGTAGCCCCGGCCAGAACACCGCGGAACTGGCTCCGCCAGGCCGCTGGTGTTGCCCCCTGGGGGGTGACGCGCCCTTAGGCGCGGCGCGGGGGGAGTCACAGCTCATAATCGTCCGGCGTGCCGCTCATGGCCCGCAGGATCAGGTCGCGCGAGAGCCGGTCGCTCAGCAGTTCGGCGAAGCGCAGCACGAAATGGCGCAGGTAGGTGCCGCGCTTGAAGGCCACGCGAGCCAGGTTGTGGCCAAACAGCTGGGCGGCAGGGCGCGCCACCAGATCGGGCGTGGCGTTCTCGCCCTGCATGGCCATCTCGGCCACGATGCCCACGCCCATGCCGAGCTTCACGTAGGTCTTGATCACGTCGGAGTCGATCGCTTCCAGCACGATGTTGGGCTGCAGGTGGCGCAGCGCAAAGGCCTGGTCGATGCGGGTCCTTCCGGTGTAGCTCGGGTGGTAGGTGATCAGCGGCAGCAGCGCCAGGTCTTCGAGCGTGATGCGCTCGCGCTCCAGCAGGGGGTGGTCGAACGGGAACACCAGCACATGCTGCCATTCGTAGCAGGGCAGGGTCACGAGCTCGGGGTAGTTCAGCAGCGACTCGGTGGCCATGCCGATCTCGGCCACTTCTTCCATCAGCATCCGGGCCACCTGGTCGGGCGACCCCTGGTGCAGGCTGATCGCCACCTTGGGGTAGGCCTGGCGCAGCGCCGCCACCGGCCCGGGCAGCACATAGCGCGCCTGGGTGTGGGTGGTGGCGATGGAGAGCGTGCCGCTGTCCTGCGCCGAATACTGCTCGCCGATGCGCTTGAGGTTGTTGACCTCGCGCAGGATGATCTCAATGCTTTTGAGCACCTGCACGCCGGGTTCGGTCACGCGTTTGATGCGTTTGCCGTGGCGCGCAAAGATCTCGATGCCGAGTTCGTCCTCCAGCTCGATGATGGCCTTGGAGACGCCGGGCTGTGAGGTGTGCAGCGCCTTGGCGGCTTCGGTCAGGTTCAGGTTGCGGCGCACCGCTTCCTGCACGAAACGGAACTGGTGCAGGTTCATGCGGGGGCCTCCAGGGCAATCTGGGCCAGCAGCGCCGTGAGCCGAGGGTCTTCGCCCGCGGTGGGCAGCAGCTCGAACCGCACCTGCGGGTGTGCCTGGGCGAGCGCACGCATCAGCACCGGCAGATCTTCGCGCGCGTGTTTGCCCATGCCGAAAAACAGCGGCAGCACGCGCACATGGCGGGCACCAGCGGCCACCAGACGGTCGGCCGCCTGGTGCAGATCGGGTTCGCACAGCTCCAGGTAGGCGCAACTGACGGCCACCGCCGGATCGGTCTGAGCGATCCGGGCCGCCACCGCTTCCACCGGGTCGCGCCAGAGCGGGTCGCGCGAGCCGTGGGCAAACACAATCACACCGCGCGCCGTCATCGTCTGAGCACCAGCCAGCCGAACGCGCCCAGCGACATCACCGAATAGATCAGCGCGGGCGACGCCGCGGCCAGCCAGGGGCGCCACTGGTTGAGGTTGCCGATGTAGCCAAACACGTTGTTGAGCAGGAAGAAGCTGATGCCGATCATCACCCCGAGAAACACATAGCCGGTGATGCCGCCAGCGCGGAAATGCAGGTAGGCAAAGGGCAGGGCCAGCACCACCATGACCAGGCAACTGAGCGGGTAGAACACCTTGCGCCAGAACTCGATCTCGTAGCGCTGGGCGGACTGGCCGTTGGCCTCCAGGTGCTGGATGTAGGCGAAGAGATCCGCGGTGCGCATGCGTTCGGGTTTGAGCAGCGCCGTCGACACCATCTCGGCGCTGATGCCACTGGGCCAGCGCAGGGTTTCCAGCGCGCTGTGGTTGATGCGGGCCGATTTCAGTCCCGCGGTGTCGAACTCGCGGCGCTGGACCTTGTGGAGTGTCCAGGAATCGTCGTTTTCGATCCGGCCACTCTGCGCCTGCAGCGTGGACACCAGATAGCCCTGGTTGTCGAACTCGAAAATGCGGATGCCGGCCAGAGCTCCCTGAGCCGACATGGAACCGACATTGACCGAGAAGTTGCTGTAGGTCTGGCGCTCCTTGAGCCAGGCGCCGGTCTGACCAATGCTGATGCGGCCCTGATAGCGCGCCTTGAGCAACTGGGCGGTCCGGTCGGACAGCGGTGCCACATAGTCTCCAACCGCGAGGGTCAGGATGACGAACACCAGGCCCAGGCCGAGCAGGGTTCTCAGGGCCCGCCAGGGCCCGAGGCCGCTGGTGCGCAGGATGGTGTATTCGGAGCTGTGGGCCAGCCGGGCCAGCACCGCCACCGAGCCGATCAGCACCGAGATGGGCAGCAGTTCGTAGAGCCGGCTGGGCATCAGCAGCGCCACATACAGCAGCGCATGCCGCATCTCGTAGATCAGGTTCGGTTCGAGCCGCGAGGGCTTTCCGATGGAGGCCAGTTCATCGACAAAGTCGAAGAAAAAGAACAGCGACAGAAAGGCCAGCAGAACGAAGCCCACGGCCGTGAATATCTCGCCATAGATCAGGCGCTTGATGGTTTTCATAGAGCGGCCTGTGGTTCGGACTGTCGCAGCCGACGGCTGTTGGCCCACCCCCTGAAGCTCAGATTGTGGTGCCGCTTGACCAGCCACAGCAGGATCGAGATGAACACCACGCCGTGCAACATGAACAGCAGGGTGCCCAGGCTGAGCTGACCGGAAGTCACCCAACGCTGGCCGACGTTGAGCAGGTTGAAATACACGACAAAGGCGAACAGGGTGAACATCAGGTTGCCACCCCGTCCCGCCCGCGGGTTGCTGGTCGTGGCCGCCAGCGCGAGGAACACCAGGTTCAGCGCGGTCAGGCCCACGCCGATGCGCCAGCCGAGCTCACCCAGGTTGGCGGCGTTGCTGTTCTGGATCAGCTCCCAGCTCGGGCGCGACTTGAGCGCCTGGCTGCTGCCCGTCAGGACGGACGAGGCGCCGATCTGGGCACCGTACTGTTCAAACTCACTTACCTTGAGCTGCCCGTCTTTGGCGCTGCTTTCCAGCCGCTGACCTTTTTTCAGCATCAGGAACTGCCGCTCACCCTCCCATTCGATGCGTCCGGAGCTCGCCGAAACCACGCTCTCCCTCCCATCGTCTTCGGTGCTGGAGATGAACACGTTTCGACCCTCCGTGCCATCGGCGGTGTCCTTGTCGATGAAGAAAACGCGTCGCCCATTGGAGGACTCCTGGAACTGGCCCGGGGCAATGCGCTCCAGGTCGCCGCGGCGCTCGAAGCGGTCACGCAGGCTGTCGGTCTGCTGGTTGGCCCAGGGCCAGACAAACAGCACCATCAGCATGATCACCAGCAGCACCGGCCAGGAAAAGCGCAGCACCGGCGAGAGAAAGCCGCCGAGTGAACGGCCGCTGGAGAACCAGATGATCATTTCGCTGTCGCGGTACATGCGTGACAGGGTTGAAACGATGGCCACGAAGAGTGCCAGCGTCAGGATGGTGGGCATGCGCCCGAGCACCGTGTAGCCCAGCACCAGCATGATCTCTTCGGGGTTGACGCTGCCGCGCGAGGCCAGGCCCAGGGTGCGGATCAGCAGCATGGTCAAGACGATGGTGAACAGAACCACCAGCGTGGCCCCGAAACTGCGTGCCAGCTCTTTGCGAATGGAGGAATGGAATAACATCGAACGCAATCAGGAAACCGCAATTATGGACTTTGAACTCAAATCGTTTTCTCCCGAGCAGGCCGCCCAACTGGCCGCCGACGCGCTGCTGGTGCTGGTCCCGGACGCCTCAAGTGGGGCCGCATTGCCGGGGCCTCTGACCGACCTGATCGCCGAGGCCACACAACGGGGAGATCTGGAGGTGGGTGTCGGCAAGGTGCTCTCATGCTACCGGGTTCAGGGGGTCAAGGCCCCCCGGCTGGTGCTGGTGCGCGCCGGCGACGGCAAACCCGCTGCGGTGCGCAAGGCGGTGAGCGCAGGCATGGCCGTGCTCAAACAGCCCGGCATCAAGAAGCTGGGTCTGCTGCTTGGTTTGCTGGGCAACGACGCCGACGGCGTGAGTGTGGCCATGCAGGCCTGTGCCGAGGCCAGCTACAGCTACACGACCACCAAACCCTCGGCCAAGGCACGGGCCCTGCAACTCGTCGTCGTGGGCGTGTCGCAGGTGGCGACGGCCCGATCCGGTTTCGACGAAGGCAAAGCCCTGGTGATCGGGGTGGAATGGGCCAAGGAATGGGCCAACCGGCCGGCCAACCACGCCACACCCAGCATGCTGGCCGATGCCGCGCGAAAACTCGGGCGCAAACCCGGCATCAAGACCGAGGTCCTGGGCCCGAGGCAAGTGGCGGCGCTGGGCATGGGCGCCTTCATGGCGGTCGCCAAGGGCTCGGTGGAGCCGCTGCGTTTCATCACCCTGCATTACAGCGGCGCGGCCAAATCCAGCGCGCCGGTGGTGTTGGTGGGCAAGGGCATCACGTTCGACACGGGTGGCATTTCCATCAAGCCGGCCGCCGAAATGGACGAGATGAAATTCGACATGGGTGGCGCAGCCAGTGTGTTGGGCACGTTCGCCGCGTTGGCCGAATTGCGCCCGGCCATCAACGTGGTGGGCTTGATCCCCACCTGTGAAAACATGCCCGATGGTCAGGCGGTGAAGCCCGGCGACGTGGTCACCAGCATGAGCGGACAGACCATCGAAATCCTCAACACCGACGCCGAAGGGCGCCTGATCCTGTGCGACGCGCTCACCTACGCGGCGCGTTTCAAGCCCCGCAGCGTGATCGACATCGCCACGCTCACCGGCGCCTGCGTGATCGCACTCGGTGCCGTGCGCTCGGGCCTGTTCTCGGCGCGCGATGACCTGGCCACGGCCTTGCAGCAGGCTGGTGAGGCCTCCCTGGACCCCTGCTGGCGCATGCCGCTGGACGACGAGTACGCCGAGGGGCTGAAGTCCCATTTCGCCGACATGGGCAATGTCGCCGGCCGGGCCGGCGGTGCCATCACGGCGGCCAAATTCCTTCAGAAGTTCACGGCGGATTTGCCATGGGCCCACCTCGACATCGCGGGCACCGCCTGGAAGAGCGGCTCGGCCAAAGGGTCGACCGGGCGGCCCGTGCCCCTGTTGCTGCGTTACCTGATGGACGAAGCCGGCAGACCGACCACGGCAACGACGGACAAGCCGGCGAAGAAAACCGCCGGCAAGCGCGTGCGCAAGGCCTGACCGTTCCAGCGCTCGGAAGACCGTGCCATGACCGAAGTGGCTTTCCATTTCAATGCGCCTGACAAACTGGGCTATGCCTGTAGACTGCTGCGCAAGGCCTATCTCAAGGGGGCCAGCGTGGTCGTGCTGACCGACGAAGGTTCCGTGAAGGCGCTGGATGCTGCGCTCTGGACCATGGCGCAGGGCGAATTTATCCCGCACTGCCATCCCGGAGATCCTGCCCATGTGCGGGCCCGCTCGCCCATCCACATCGGCTCCCATGTCCCCGAGAAGGTCAATACAGGGGTGCTGGTCAATCTGTGCACGGAGATGCCCGAACATTTCGATCAATTTGCCCGCGTGATTGAAGTGGTGACTCTCGGAGACGAAGACCGCCACCATGCGCGTGAACGTTGGCGGCAGTACAAAGCGCTGGGTATCGAGCCCCAGCGACACGATCTTCAATTGGCCGCCGGTGATTGAGTTGCCCGGATTGGGTATGCGTGACACTTATGCCGCATTCATTGACCTGATTCGACGTCGGGCAAACCCTCGAACCCTGCCACTGTTCGATCATCCACTGAAATCCTCCGGGTTTTTAGAGTATCTTTATGGATGTGGAGAAAAAAGTTCCCTCCGCATTTCAACTTTCATTCCTTTCCGAGGATACCTATGCAACTGAACATCAAACTGGCCGTCATCGCTGCGGCCGTCGCCTTGGCCGCTTGCGGCAAAAAAGAAGAGGCTGCAGCACCGGTCGAGGCGCCGGCTGCGGCTCCTGCGGCTGACGCTCAGGTCATCAAGATTGGTCACGTCGGTCCCACCAGTGGCGCTATTGCCCACCTTGGCAAGGACAATGAAAACGGCGCAAAGATGGCCATCGAGGAGCTGAATGCCGCCGGTTTGACCATTGGTGGTGCACCCGCCAAGTTTGAACTGCTGGCTGAAGACGATGCGGCCGATCCCAAGCAGGGCACCGCTGCCGCCACCAAGCTGGTGGACGCCAAAGTGGCTGGCGTGATCGGTCACCTGAACTCGGGCACGACCATCCCCGCTTCGCAGATTTACAACGACGCAGGTATTCCCCAGATTTCGCCCTCGGCAACCAACCCCAAGTACACCCGTCAGGGCTACGCTGGCGTGTTCCGCATGGTGGCTGACGACGTGCACCTGGGCGGCACCCTCGGCAAGTACGCCGTGGAGACGCTCAAGGCCAAGACCGTTGCCGTGATCGACGACCGCACCGCCTATGGTCAAGGTGTGGCCGACGAATTCGAAAAAGGCGTCGCCGCTGCTGGCGGCACCGTTGTGGGCCGCGAGTTCACCAACGACAAAGCCACCGACTTCAACGCCATCCTGACCACCCTGAAGGCCAAGAAGCCCGATGTGGTGTTCTTCGGCGGCATGGACGCCGTGGCCGGCCCGATGCTCAAGCAAATGAAGCAGTTGGGCATCAACGCCAAGTTCATGGGCGGCGACGGCATCTGCTCCAGCGAGCTGCCCAAGCTGGCTGCTGACGGCATGGCCGACGAGCAAGTCTATTGCGCTGAAGCCGGTGGTGTCGAAGGCGAGCAGAAAGAAGGCATGGACAAGTTCCGCGCTGACTTCAAGGCGAAGTTTGGTGCCGACGTGCAGGTGTACGCGCCTTACGTCTATGACGCCGTGAAGGTCATGGCCAACGCCATGGTCACCGCTGGCTCGGCCGATCCGGCCAAGTACCTGCCTGCGCTGAAAGCCACCAACTACAAGGGGGTGACCGGCAACATCGCGTTCGACGAAAAGGGCGACATCAAGAACGGCGCCCTGACGCTGATGACCTACAAGGGTGGCGCACGCACCACCATCGCCGTGATCCGCTGATCCCGGTTGAGAGCGGGGTTCGATATCGATCGGGTCTCGCTCTCCAAAAGAAAAGCCACCGCAAGCGGTGGCTTTTCTTTTGGGTTCTGGATGGTGTCTCGACGTCGTCGGATTCAGCGCAGGGGGCTGGCGGCTGATGCGTCAGCGCTGGCCAGCGGGACGCGGCGAGCGCCGTTGAAGCGGGTTTGCCAATAGGCCAGGCGCATGTCTTCCACCCGCACTTGTGAGCCGGTGCGCGGCGCATGGATGAATTTGCCGTCACCCATGTAAATACCCACATGGCTGAAGGCGCGTTTCATGGTGTTGAAAAAGACCAGATCGCCTGGTTTGAGTTCATTTCGATCAATCGCCTGGGTGGCGGCCGCCTGTTCATCGGCGCGGCGTGGCAGTACCTTTCCCACCGACTGTTCGAAGACGGCACGCACGAATCCGCTGCAGTCAAAACCGGTTTCTGCGGTGTTGCCACCGTATTTGTAAGGCACGCCCAGAAAGCCCATCGCATTGATGACCAGATCGGACGCCTTTTCGCTCACCGATTCACGCGCTTGCTGGATTTGCTCGCCCAATCGCGCCATGACCCCTTTTTTGGCCAGCAGGGCATCCATGTCTTCATACACCGCCTCGGACGGCTGGGCGTGCACCGTGGCGGCACAGCTCAGCACAATGACGGGTATCAGGCGTTTCATCGCACGCAGGGTATCGGTGTTGCAAAGAGAAGTCAAGTGAGGTGTTGCTTGCAACCCATTGATTTTTCTGTATTTTGCCGAGGTCGCCTGCAACGGGGCAGGGCGGTCTGTCCTGTTCTCGAGGCCGCCGGCCCAGCGACCTGCGAAAATCGCCATTTCGTTGTCTGAACCCAAGAAAGATTGCCATGCTGCTGGACGCCGCTGATTCCCAATTGGTGCTGGTGGACTACCAGGCCCGCTTGATGCCTGCCATTTTTGAGGGTGCCGAGGTGCTTGCTAATGCTTCGCGGCTGGCCCAATTGGCGCGAGTGCTGCAGGTGCCCGCATGGGGCACGGAGCAAAACCCCGAGAAGCTCGGGTCCAACCCGCCGGAGTTGCGTGCCTTGTGTCAGAAGACGCTGCCAAAAATGCACTTCGGCGCCGTGTCTGAGGGGCTGGCTGATTGGCTGAGACCTCCCGTGCGCTCGGGTGGCGGCAACGCGCGCAGCCTGCCCAAGCACCTGCAAAAGCCTGTTGCCGCTCCCGTGCCTGACCGTGCCGCCATCGTGCTGGCGGGTTGTGAGGCCCATGTCTGTCTGCTGCAGACCGCCCTGGAGCTGGTCGAGTTGGAGTTCGATGTCTGGGTCGTGACGGATGCGTGTGGTTCGCGCACCGAACGCAACCGGGACGCCGCCTTTGACCGCCTGGCCGGTGCTGGCGTCGAGCTGGTGACCACCGAAATGGTGGCTTTCGAGTGGTTGCGCACGGCCGAACACCCGGCATTTCGGGATGTTCAGGCGCTGATCAAGTAGGGGCGCAAGTGCGTTGACCGGGTCTTGGGGGGGCGCGTGTTGGCCGGCGTTGGCTGGGATACAACGCATGACGGTGTGTTCGTGGGGCGGGTGGACAAAACGTCAGACTTCCGCAAGTCTAAGATTCATAATTATGAATTCAATTTCGACCGCCTGACATCTTTCGGGCGGCCGATGTCGGCCATCTCACCACACCACGACGCAGGAGCCTCCCATGAGCCATCCACTGGGCTACACCGAATTTCACCGCCGCTCCATTGAAGAACGCGATGCGTTCTGGGCCGAGCAAGCCCGGCTGGTGGACTGGCACAAGCCCTTTGATCGCGTCTGCAACTACGACAAGCCGCCGTTTGCCCGGTGGTTCGAGGGTGGCCTGACCAACCTGTGCCACAACGCGGTGGATCGCCACCTGAAGGACCGTGCCGATCAGAACGCGCTGATCTTTGTGTCCACCGAAACCGACACAGAAAAGACCTACAACTTTCGCGAGCTGCACGCAGAGGTTCAACGCATGGCGGCCATCCTGCAGGCGCAGGGGGTGAAGAAGGGTGACCGCGTCCTGATCTACATGCCCATGATCCCCCAGGCCGCGTTTGCCATGCTGGCCTGCGCGCGCGTGGGCGCCGTCCACTCGGTGGTGTTTGGTGGCTTTGCCAGCCATTCGCTGGCCAGCCGCATAGAAGATGCTTCGCCGGTGGTCATCGTCAGTGCCGACGCCGGCTCGCGCGGCGGCAAAGTGGTGGAGTACAAGCCGCTGCTCGACGAAGCCATCAGGCTCTCGGCCCACAAGCCGGAAAAGGTGGTGATGGTCGACCGCGGTCTGGCTGCGTTCGAGGCTGTCGAAGGGCGCGACGTGGACTACGCCGCCGAGCGGGCAAAACACCTGGACACGGTGGTGCCCTGCGAATGGGTGGATGCCACGCACCCCAGCTACACGCTCTACACCAGTGGCACCACCGGGAAACCCAAAGGTGTGCAGCGCGACACCGGCGGCTACGCCGTGGCGCTGGCGGCGTCGATGAAGCACATCTACATGGGCGAGCCGGGCGAGACCTATTTCTCCACCAGCGACATCGGCTGGGTGGTGGGCCACAGCTACATCATCTACGGCCCGCTGATCGGCGGCATGGCGACCATCATGTACGAGGGTTTGCCGGTCCGGCCCGACGCCGGCATCTGGTGGAGCCTGGTGGAGAAGTACAAGGTGTCGGTGATGTTCAGCGCGCCGACGGCGGTGCGTGTGCTCAAGAAGTACGACTCGTCCTTCATCAAGAAGTACGACATCTCCAGCCTCAAGGCACTGTTCCTCGCCGGTGAGCCGCTGGACGAGCCCACGGCCCAATGGATTTCGGGCGAACTGGGCAAACCCATCGTGGACAACTACTGGCAGACCGAGACCGGCTGGCCGATTCTGGCCATCTGCAATGGCGTTGAGCCGGCGCCGAGCAAGTTCGGCTCGCCGGGCAAGGCCGTCTATGGCTACGACGTCAAGCTGCTCGACGACCAGACCGGCGAGGAACTCAAAGGCGCCAACCAGAAGGGGGTCGTGGCGGTGGAAGGTCCGCTGCCGCCCGGCTGCATGCAGACCATCTGGGGTGATGATGAGCGCTTCGTCAAGACCTACTGGTCCAGCGTACCGGGCAAGATGGTGTACAGCACCTTTGACTGGGGCATCCGCGACGCCGACGGTTATTACTTCATCCTGGGTCGTACCGATGACGTGATCAATGTGGCCGGCCACCGCCTGGGTACCCGCGAGATCGAAGAGAGCATCTCCAGCCACCCACGCATCGCCGAGGTAGCTGTGGTCGGTGTCGCCGACCAGCTCAAGGGCCAGGTCGCGATGGCGTTCGCCGTGGTGAAAGACGCGTCCCTGCTCACGGACGACGCGGCTCGGCTCAAGCTTGAAGGCGAGGTCATGAAGCTGGTGGATGAGCAGCTCGGTGCCGTGGCACGCCCCGCCCGTGTGCGGTTTGTCTCGATCCTGCCCAAGACGCGGAGCGGCAAGCTGTTGCGTCGCGCCATCCAGGCGGTCTGCGAAGGGCGCGATCCGGGGGATCTCACCACCATGGACGATCCGGCAGCGCTGCAGCAGATCAAAGACCTGTTGGCTTGACCGTCGGTCGGGCATTGGCTCCTGGGTCAATGTCCGACAAAACCACTTGGTTGTCGGCGGGCTTTGTAAGTATGATCCATGCTTATATTGACAAAAGTGTGGTCTGCCATGGAACAAATGATCGAATCCGATGCCAATGTGGAAAAGGTCCGGGTGTTCGAGCTCGCCGCCGAACTGTTCGGCGTGTTGGCCACGCCAATGCGGCTGCGCATCCTGAGTGCACTGTGCGACAAGGAAAAATCCGTGTCGCAGCTGCTGCAGGAGATCGACACCACCCAGCCCAATCTTTCACAGCATCTGAACCTGCTGTACCGGGCAGGGGTGCTGGCCAAGCGCAAGGACGGCACACAGGTGATCTACCGCGTGCAAAGCGAAAAGGCCGTCACGTTGTGCCGCACGGTTTGCACACAGATCGCCATTGAAATGGACGAACCCAGTTCGGTCCCTGCGTCCGAGCGCCTCTCGCCCCGCGTGGCGTCCTGAAGATCGCAAACGCGTTCTGAGACGCCCCATTGCCGGGGCCGTCGCTTCGCGGTGGCGCAACACCCCCGTGCCTATTTCGCCGGAAGATGCCCCGGCCGATGACTTCATTTTCCCTGGGCCTTGCTCAAAGTGGCACAATCGCAGGCTGCAGTCAGGTCCTTCCACAGTCACTGTCGCATCCGCCAAACGGTCCAGCCGTGTCGCGGAAGGTTTTTTTAACCAGCTAATGTTTCCTCAAGGGAAACGGAGGTCAGCGGATTTATGAGCGATACCCAAGCGAACGGGGGCAACGTCTATGTTGCCTACAAAAGCAACTCGTACCTTTTCGGCGGCAATGCGCCGTACGTGGAAGAGATGTATGAGAACTACCTGGACAACCCGGGTAGCGTGCCGGACAACTGGCGCAGTTACTTCGACGCATTGCAGCACGTGCCCGCCGTCGACGGCACCGATGCCCGCGATGTGCCGCACCTGCCCGTCATCAACGCCTTTGCCGAGCGTGCCAAGCAAGGGGGCACCAAGGTCGTCGTGGCCGCTGGCGCCGATTCCGATCTGGGCCGCAAGCGCGTCGCCGTCCAGCAACTGATCGCAGCCTACCGCAACGTCGGCTCCCGTTGGGCCGATCTGGATCCGCTCAAGCGCACCGAGCGCGACCGCATTCCCGAACTCGATCCCTCGTTCTACGGCTTCTCCGATGCCGATTTCGAGACCGTGTTCAACACCAGCAATACCTTCTTCGGCAAGGAAGTCATGTCCCTGCGGGACCTGCTCAATGCCTTGCGCGAAACCTATTGCGCCACCGTGGGTGCTGAGTACATGTACATCAGCGACCAGACGCAGAAGCGCTGGTGGCAGGAAAAGCTGGAAACGATCCGCAGCAAACCTTCTTTCAATGCCGAGAAGAAGAAGCACATTCTCGATCGCCTGACCGCGGCGGAAGGCCTGGAACGTTTTCTGCACACCAAATACGTGGGTCAGAAGCGCTTCTCGCTCGAAGGTGGTGAGAGCTTCATCGCCGCCATGGACGAGTTGATCCAGCAGGCCGGCGCGCAAGGCGTGCAGGAGATCGTGATCGGCATGGCCCACCGCGGCCGCCTGAACGTGCTGGTGAACACCCTGGGCAAGATGCCCAAGGACCTGTTCGCCGAATTCGACCACACCGCCCCTGAAGAGCTGCCCGCTGGTGACGTGAAGTACCACCAGGGTTTCAGTTCGGACGTGACCACCTCTGGCGGCCCGGTTCACCTGTCGCTGGCCTTCAACCCTTCGCATCTGGAGATCGTGAACCCGGTGGTGGAAGGTTCGGTGCGCGCCCGCATGGACCGCCGTGGTGACCCCCAGGGCAAGCAGGTGCTGCCGGTGCTGGTGCACGGCGACGCCGCCTTCGCTGGCCAGGGTGTGAACCAGGAAACCCTGGCGCTGGCCGCCACCCGCGGCTATACGACGGGCGGCACGGTGCACCTGATCATCAACAACCAGATCGGTTTCACCACCTCCGACCCGCGCGACCTGCGTTCCACGCTGTATTGCACCGACATCGTCAAGGGTGTCGAGGCGCCCGTGCTGCACGTCAACGGTGACGATCCCGAGGCTGTTGTGCTGTGCATGCAGCTCGCGCTGGAGTACCGCATGACCTTCCGCAAGGACGTGGTCGTGGACATCATCTGCTTCCGCAAGCTGGGCCACAACGAGCAGGACACGCCGAGCCTGACTCAGCCGCTGATGTACAAGAAGATCAGCGCCCACCCCGGTACCCGCAAGCTCTACGCCGACAAGCTGGCCGCCCAAGGCCTGGGCGAGTCGCTGGGCGACGACATGGCCAAGGCCTACCGCGCGGCGCTCGACGCCGGCCGTCACACGGTGGACCCGGTGCTCACGAACTTCAAGAGCAAGTACGCGGTGGATTGGAGCCCGTTCCTGGGCAAGAAGTGGACCGACAGCTGCGACACCGCCATTCCCATGGCCGAGTGGAAGCGCCTGTCCGATCGCCTGACGAACATTCCCGATACCGTGACCCCGCACCAGCTGGTGAAGAAGGTGTACGCGGACCGCGCGGCCATGGGCCGTGGAGACATTCCGGTGGATTGGGGCATGGGCGAGCACATGGCGTTCGCCTCCCTGGTGGCCAGTGGCTACCCGGTGCGTCTGTCGGGCGAAGACTGTGGTCGCGGCACCTTCACGCACCGCCACGCCGTGATCCACGACCAAAACCGTGAAAAGTGGGACACCGGCACCTACACCCCGTTGCAGAACGTGGCCGACAACCAGGCGCCGTTCGTGGTCATCGACTCCATCCTGTCAGAAGAGGCGGTGCTGGGCTATGAATATGGCTACGCCTCCAACGACCCCAACACCCTGGTGATCTGGGAAGCCCAGTTTGGTGATTTCGCCAACGGCGCCCAGGTGGTGATCGACCAGTTCATCGCTTCCGGTGAGGTCAAGTGGGGCCGTGTCAATGGCATCACGCTCATGCTGCCGCACGGCTACGAAGGCCAGGGGCCGGAGCACAGCTCGGCACGCCTGGAGCGCTTCATGCAGATGGCGGCCGACACCAACATGCAGATCGTGCAGCCCACCACGGCCAGCCAGATCTTCCATGTGCTGCGCCGCCAGATGATCCGCAGTCTGCGCAAGCCGTTGATCATCTTCACGCCCAAGTCGTTGCTGCGCAACAAGGACGCCACCTCGCCGCTGTCCGAGTTCACCAAAGGCGGTTTCCAGACCGTCATTCCGGAGCAGAGCGCCGACGTGGTGAAGAAGGCCGAGAAGGTCAAGCGCATCATCTGCTGCTCGGGCAAGGTGTACTACGACCTGGTCAAGAAGCGCGAAGAGCGCGGCTCGGACGACGTGGCTATTTTGCGTGTCGAGCAGCTCTACCCGTTCCCGCACAAGGTGTTTGGCGCCGAGGTCAAGAAGTACCCCAACGCCACCGAGATCGTGTGGTGCCAGGATGAGCCGCAGAACCAGGGGGCCTGGTTCTTCGTGCAGCACTACATCCACGAGAACATGCTCGATGGGCAGAAGCTCGGCTACGCCGGACGGGCCGCCTCGGCCTCGCCGGCGGTGGGGTATGCGCACCTGCACCAGGAGCAGCAGAAGACCCTGATCGATGCCGCTTTTGGCAAGCTCAAGGGCTACATCCTCAGCAAATAACCCGGGTATGACGCTGGTGCGCCGCGCGGCCGCCCTTGAGGGGCATGCGCGCCGCATCCCCTCACGTCCCACGCAAAAAATCAAGGTAGAAGACACATGGCAATCGTAGAAGTCAAAGTTCCGCAGCTCTCCGAGTCGGTGGCCGAGGCCACCCTGCTGCAGTGGAAGAAAAAAGCCGGCGAAGCCGTCGCGGTCGATGAGATCCTGATCGAGATCGAGACCGACAAGGTGGTGCTGGAGTGCCCGGCGCCCGCCGCCGGCGTGCTGGTGGAAATCCTGCAGGGCGACGGCGCCACAGTGGCGGCCGATCAGCTCATCGCACGCATCGACACCGCCGCCGTGGCCGGCGCCGCGGCTCCCGCTGCCGCTGCCGCGCCTGCGCCAGCCGCCGTGGCCGCCGCACCTGCGGTCGCCGCTCCCGCAGCGGCTGCATCGCAGTCCAAGGCCGGCGTGGCCATGCCCGCTGCCGCCAAGCTGCTGGCCGACAACAACCTGGCCGCCGCCTCGGTGGCGGGCAGTGGTAAAGACGGCCGTGTGACCAAGGGCGATGTGCTGGCGGCTGTGGCGTCTGGCGCTGCGGCACCCAAGGCCGCTGTTGCCGCACCGGCGGCCATCCCCACCGGCGCACCCACCAAGGTGTTGCCGCAGGTGGCCATGGTCGCCCCCGATCTCGGCGACCGCCCCGAAGAGCGCGTGCCCATGACGCGTCTGCGCGCCCGCGTGGCCGAGCGTCTGCTGCAGTCGCAGTCGACCAACGCCATCCTGACCACGTTCAACGAAATCAACATGGCTCCGGTCATGGAGATGCGCAAGCGCATGCAGGAGCGTTTCGAGAAAGAACACGGCGTCAAGCTCGGCTTCATGAGCTTCTTTGTCAAGGCCGCCGTGCACGCTCTCAAGAAGTTCCCGATCCTCAACGCCTCGGTGGACGGCAACGACATCGTGTACCACGGCTACTTCGACATCGGTATCGCCGTCGGCTCGCCGCGCGGTCTGGTGGTGCCCATCCTGCGCAACGCCGACCAGATGAGCTTTGCCGAGATCGAGAAGAAGATCGCCGAATTCGGCCAGAAGGCCAAGGACGGCAAGCTGGGCATCGACGACATGACCGGTGGCACCTTCTCCATTTCCAACGGTGGCACCTTCGGTTCGATGATGTCCACCCCCATCATCAACCCGCCGCAGTCGGCCATCCTGGGTGTGCACGCCACCAAGGACCGCGCCATGGTGGAAAACGGCCAGGTGGTGGTGCGCCCGATGAACTACTTCGCCATGTCCTACGACCACCGCATCATCGACGGCCGCGAAGCCGTGCTGGGCCTGGTGGCCATGAAGGAAGCGCTGGAAGATCCCGCCCGTTTGCTCTTCGACATCTGATCGAACAGCGACATTGCAGACGCCCCTTCGGGGGCGTTTGTCCAACCCCATTCAGGAACAATCATGTCTCAAGCATTTGACGTCGTCGTGATCGGCGCCGGCCCCGGCGGCTACATCGCCGCCATCCGCGCCGCCCAGCTGGGCTTCAAGGTTGCGTGTATCGACGAGTGGAAAAACGCCGTTGGCGGCCCGGCCCCGGGTGGCACCTGCACCAACGTGGGCTGCATCCCGTCCAAGGCGCTGCTGCAGTCCAGCGAGCATTTCGAACACGCCAACCACCACTTCGCCGACCACGGCATCAGCACCGGCAAGGTGACGATGGACGTGGCCAAGATGGTGGGTCGCAAGGATGCTGTCGTGAAGCAGAACAACGACGGCATCCTCTACCTGTTCAAGAAGAACAAGGTGACGTTCTTCCACGGCCGCGGTTCGTTCGTGAAGGCCGCGGAAGGCGGCTACGAAGTCCAGGTGAGCGGCGACAAGCCCGAGACGCTGCTGGGCAGGCAGGTCATTGTGGCCACGGGCTCCAACGCCCGTGCGCTGCCGGGCACGCCGTTCGATGAAGAGAATGTGCTGTCCAACGATGGCGCGCTGCGCATCGGCGCCGTGCCCAAGAAGCTGGCCTTGATCGGCTCCGGCGTGATCGGTCTGGAAATGGGCTCGGTCTGGCGCCGCCTGGGCGCGGACGTGACCATCCTCGAGGGTCTGCCGACCTTCCTGGGCGCGGTGGATGAGCAGACCGCCAAGGAAGCCAAGAAAGCCTTCGACAAGCAGGGCCTGAAGATCGAACTTGGCGTGACCGTCGGCGAGATCAAGACCGGCAAGAAGGGTGTGAGCGTGGCGTACACCAACGCCAAAGGCGAGGCCCTGACGCTGGACGCCGACAAGCTGATCGTCTCGATCGGCCGCGTGCCCAACACCCTCGGTCTGAATGCCGAAGCGGTGGGCTTGGCGCTGGACGAGCGTGGCGCCATCGTGGTGGACGCCGAGTGCAAGACCAATCTGCCGGGCGTCTGGGCGGTGGGCGACGTGGTGCGTGGCCCCATGCTGGCGCACAAGGCGGAAGAAGAGGGCGTGGCCGTGGCCGAGCGCATGGCTGGCCAGCACGGGCACGTCAACTTCAACACCATCCCCTGGGTCATCTACACCAGCCCGGAAATCGCCTGGGTCGGTCGCACCGAACAGCAGCTCAAGGCCGATGGCGTGGCCTACAAGGCGGGCACCTTCCCGTTCCTGGCCAACGGCCGCGCACGCGCGCTCGGTGACACGACCGGCATGGTCAAGTTCCTGGCCGACGCGGCGACGGACGAGATCCTGGGCGTGCACATCGTGGGTCCGATGGCTTCCGAGCTGATCTCCGAAGCCGTGGTGGCCATGGAGTTCAAGGCCAGCGCCGAAGACATCGCGCGCATCTGCCATGCCCACCCATCGCTGTCGGAAGCGACCAAGGAAGCCGCACTCGCGGTGGACAAGCGCACGCTGAACTTCTGACCCGGGTTCGCCCTTGTCGGTCCGCCGCACCTACGAGGCTGCGCTCAAGGAGCGCGGCTACACCACCGACCCTGCCCAGCAGCGCGCCATCGACGCGCTGGAGCGGTGTGCCTCCGAGTGGGCGACGTACAAGCAGCGCCGCTCCAACGCGCTGAAGAAGATGTTCGTCAACCCGGAGGTCCCGCGCGGGGTCTACATGTTCGGTGGGGTGGGGCGGGGCAAGAGCTTCCTGATGGACTGCTTCTACAACGCAGTCCCCATCCGTCGCAAGACGCGGCTGCACTTTCACGAGTTCATGCGCGAGGTGCACCGCGAGCTGCGCGACCTGCAGGGCACGGTCAACCCGCTGGACGAGCTGGGCGCGCGCATCGCCAAGCGCTACAAGCTGATCTGTTTTGACGAGTTCCACGTGGCGGACGTGACCGACGCCATGATTCTGCACCGCCTGCTGGATGCGCTGTTCAAGGCGGGTGTGGGCTTCGTCACCACCTCCAACTTCCATCCCGACGGCCTGTACCCCGACGGTCTGCACCGCGACCGCATCTTGCCGGCCATCGAACTGCTCAAGCAGAAGCTGGAAGTCCTCAGCGTGGACAACGGCACCGACTACCGTCAACGCACGCTGACCCACGTCCAGCTCTACCACTGCCCGCTGGGGCCGCAGGCCGATGCCGCGATGGCGCAGACCTTTGGTCAACTGGCAGAGATGGGTGACCAGGACCCGGTGATGCAGATCGAGGCGCGTCAGATCCAGGCCCTGCGGCGCGCCGGTGGCGTGATCTGGTTCGATTTCCGCACCCTGTGCGGCGGCCCGCGTTCGCAGAACGACTACCTGGAAATCGCCTCGCAGTACCACACGGTTCTGCTGTCCAACGTGCCGCAGATGTCGGTACGCCAAGCCTCGGAAGCACGGCGTTTCACCTGGCTGGTGGACGTGTTGTACGACCGGCGTGTCAAGCTGGTGATGTCGGCCGCTGTGCCGCCCGAGCAACTCTACACCGAGGGGCCGATGGCGCACGAGTTTCCGCGCACGGTGTCGCGGCTTGCCGAGATGCAGTCGGCGGAGTTTCTGGCGCTGGAGCACCGGCTGGTAGATACCGGTCTGACCTGAGACCATCGGGCCGGCAGGCCCGAGCCGCGTTCAGGACAGCGGATCCATCTTGACGATGGCGATCGACAGGTTGTCGCCCATGCCCTTGGCGCGCGAGCGCGCCTTCTGGATCAGGAACTCGCAGGCCTCGCGCGGCGACAGCATGGCAATGGTGCTGGAGAGCTCTTCCGGGGTGAAATAGTGCCAGACCCCGTCGCTGCAGGCCATCAGCGCATCGCCCGGGCTCAGGTGCTGCACGACGTGAATGTCCACCGGTGGGTCGTTCTCAGTGCCCAGGCAGCCCATCAGGATGTTGGAGTGCGGGTGGTCCAGCGCTTCCTCTTCACTGATTTCACCCTGGTTGACCAGGGTCTGAACGTAGGAGTGGTCCATGGTGCGGAACACCATCTTGCCGTTGCGGAAGTGGTAGATGCGGGAATCGCCGGCGTGTATCCAGTGGCAGTCGCCAGCCGGGTTGATCAGAAACGCTGCGATGGTGCTGTGGGGTTCCTGTTCGGCCGAGACGGCCGTGAGCTTGATCACCAAGTGCGACTCCTCCACGACCTGACGCAGCATGGCGGAGGCGTCGTCGGTGTCCGGGTCGTAGCGTTCGAACAGCTGGCGAGCTGTCAGCATCACCTGATCGGATGCCTTGCGCCCGCCGCTGCGCCCCCCCATGCCGTCGGCCACCACCGCCAGCAAGCAGCCGCTTTGGCGCTGGTGGTGCAGCAGGCACACCTGATCCTGCTGGTAGTCGCGGTCGCCTCGGTGAATCCCGGTCGATGCGTGTATGCGGTAGCCTTTGGACATGTGTGTGGGTCGAACGACAGGACAGTGGGGCGGATGGGTCAGCGGGTGTATCAATGGTAACCATGAATGCCTACACGGCGAGAGCCTATCATCAAAACCCGGGCCTTGGCTCCCTGCGCACGGGTCATGCGATGGCGTGTGTTGCTTGTATTCCACCGCGGGCGGTGTGATGTTCTGGACGGAGCTGGATTGACCCCACTTGAGACCGCCGTGGTGCGCGCCTTTGCCGGGCAGGCCGAACTGCGGCCGCGCCAGGGACAGCTGGACATGGCGCTTGCCGTGGCCGAGGCGGTGGAATCGGGTTCGGCCCTGGCGGTGGAGGCGGGCACCGGTGTGGGCAAGACCTTTGCCTACCTGGTGCCGCTGTTGCTCAGCGGTCGTCGTGCCGTGTTGTCCACCGCCACCCAGGCGCTGCAGGACCAACTGTTCGGGCGCGACATCCCCGCCGTGAGCCATGCGCTGGGGCTCCCGGTGCGGGTTGCCTTGCTCAAGGGCCGTTCCAGCTATGTGTGCGTCCATCGCCTGGATCAGGCCCGTACCGCTCCGGCGCCCTCGGTGCGCCACGACCCCGCGCTCACCGCCGGTCTGGAGCATGTGCATCGCTGGGCGATGGCTTCCCGCAGCGGGGATCTGGCCGAGTTGCCCGGGCTCGACGAGCGCTCGCCGCTGTGGCCGCTGATCAGTTCGACCCGAGAAAACTGCCTGGGAGGCGCCTGCCCGCGCCATGCCGATTGCCACGTCAACCGGGCCCGGCGCGAAGCGCTCCAGGCCGACTGGGTGGTGATCAACCACCACCTGTTTTTTGCCGACCAGCAGGTCCGGGAGTCCGGCGTGGCCGAGCTCTTGCCGAGGGCGGGGGTGATGGTGTTCGATGAAGCCCATCAACTCAACCAGACCGGGATCGGGTTTTCGGGTCTTGCGCTCGGATCGGGCCAGGTGCGGGACCTCGCACGCGATCTGTCCAGCCAGGGGCCGCGGTGGGCCAGGGGCCAGCGGCCATGGAGCCATCTGGCACTGGGTCTGGAGCAGGCGGCACGGGCGTTCCCGCAACCCTCGCGCCCGGCGGACCACGGGGTTTCGCGCAGCCGCTGGCCGCTCAGAACCCCCGAGGGCGTGGATGCGGCGCACTGGGTGCGTGGTGTGGTCGGTGTGGCCGCGGCCTTGTCGGCCGCCATCGAGGCACTCGAAGCGACCGCCGGCGCGTCGGCCGACATGCAGCGCCTATGGGAGCGGGCACAGGCACTGCAGGCCGACTGGACTCGCCTGACGGTGCCCAGCGCATCCGATGCCGATGGGGCGCTGGTGCGCTGGGTGGATTGGGGCTCGGGCGCTGCCTGGAAGCTGGTCTGTGCGCCGCTCGATGCATCGGCCCACTTTCGACAACTCATGGGGGACCGGCAGGATGGGCGCAGCTGGGTGTTCACCTCGGCCACGCTGGGCAGCGACGAAACGCTGGACACGTTCACGGGCCCGTTGGGGCTGCAGGCACGGGCGGATCTGCGCACCCTGCTCGTACCGAGTCCGTTCGACCACATGGCGCAGGCGGCCTTGTACGTTCCGCACGACCTGCCCGAGCCCGCCGACCCGGATCACACGCCCGAGCTGGCGCGTGCGGTGGCGCGCTGGGCATCGCGCCTGGGTGGCCGCACGCTCGTGCTCACCACCACGCTGCGGGCGGCCAGCCGCATGGCCGCGCAACTCCAGGCGCTGGTGTCCGAAGGGCGCTGTGAACCCATGCAGGTGCTGGCCCAGGGGCATGGGTCCAAGCGGGCCTTGTTGGCCCGGTTTCGCGCGGCCTCGGCCTCACCGCAGGGCGCGGTGCTGGTGGCGTCGGCTTCGTTCTGGGAGGGGGTCGATCTTGCGGGCGACGTGTTGCAGCTGCTGGTGATCGACAAGCTGCCGTTTCCCCCGCCCGACGATCCTCTGATCGAAGCCCGGGCCCGTCAGCTCGAACGCCACGGTGAGAGCGCGTTCAGCGCCTGCTACCTGCCGCAGGCGGCGCTGGCGCTCAAGCAAGGGGCTGGGCGGTTGATCCGATCGGAAAGCGATCGTGGCGTGCTGGTGATCGGGGATCGCCGCCTGTTGACCCGCTCTTATGGTCAACGTTTGCTGGGCGCATTGCCGCCCATGCGGCGGCTGGTGGACGAAGAGGAACTGATGGTGAGCCTGGATGAACTGGCGTTCACCAGACTTTCCACCACGGGTCGCTCGCGCTCTTGAACCCGCGCGAGAGGTATTCGCTCTTCGGATAGCTCTTCTCCATCACGCGGCGCGCGTCGTCGCGCAGCTGCGCCATGCCCAGCGCGTCGTAGGAGCGCACCAGGATGAACAAGGCTTCTTCGAGCGCCGGCGCGTCGGTGTAATCGGTCAAAGCCGTCTGGGCGCGGTTGATCGCGGCCAGATAGGCGCCCCGCTGGTAGTAATAACGCGCGACGTGCACTTCGTACTGCGCCAGCGAATTGACGATGTAGGTCATGCGGGTGCGGGCATCGGGCGTGTAGCGCGAATCCGGGTACCGGCTCACCACTTCGCGGAAAGACTCGAACGACTCCTTGGCCGCCTTCTGGTCGCGCTCGGACAGGTCCTGCCGCGCGAGGGAGCCGAACAGCCCCAGGTTGTCGTTGAAGTTGACCAGACCCTTGAGGTAGTACGCATAGTCCAGGGCGGGGCTGGCCGGATGCAGGCGCAGGAAGCGGTCCAGAGTGGCCAGGGCCTGCGCCTGTTCGCCGGCCTTGTACTGGGTATAGGCCTTGTCGAGCTGGGCCTGCTGGGCCAGAGGGGTGCCTGCGGCACGGCCTTCGAGCTTCTCGTACAGCGTCACGGACTTGTCGAAGTTGCCCGCGTCGCGCTCGTCCTTCGCCTCGGTGTATATCTTGTTGGGGCTCCAGCCCACGGTGTTGTCCACTGGCGTGCTGGTGCAGCCCGAGAGGGCGACTGCGGCGCCCAGCGCGCACAGTGACACAGCAGATAATCTGAACGAAAGCATCACACGCACACCTTTAACAACGGGAAGACAGGTCTTGGCAACGGAAATTATATCGACGGGGGGTGTGCAAAGCCGTTCCGTGTCTGCGGAAGACCTCGAGACGCTCGCCGCCGGCGACGATGTGGTGGAGGTCGAGACCCGCTTGTGCGAGGTTCCGGCCGACATGCACGGCTGGCGCATTGACCGCGCGTTGGCCCGGCTCATTCCCGAGTTCTCCCGCTCCTACCTGCAGCAGCTCATGGCCGACGGCGCGGTGTGGCTGCGAGGCGCGCCGGTCCACAAGGCCGCGACCCGCATCGCCGTGGGCGACCGCCTGCAGGTGGAACTGCGCCCCACCCAGCAGGCGATGGCCTTTGTGCCGCAACCCATGGCGCTGGAGGTGGTGTTTGAAGACGCCGACCTGCTGGTGATCAACAAGCCGGCTGGCCTGGTGGTGCATCCGGCGGCGGGCCACTGGAGCGGTACCTTGCTCAACGGCTTGCTGGCCCACCACGCCGCGGCAGCCAGCCTGCCCCGCGCGGGCATCGTGCACCGGCTGGACAAGGACACGTCGGGGTTGATGCTGGTGGGCAAGAGCCGGCAGGCGGTCGAGGCGCTGGTGCGTGCCATCGCCGCCCGCGAGGTCAACCGGCAGTACCTGGCGCTGGCACACGGGCGCTGGCAGGGGGTGGCCGAGCAGGCCGTCGACCAGCCGATCGGCCGCGATGTGCACAACCGGTTGCGCATGGCGGTGGTGCGGTCCGAGTCCACCACAGGCAAGCCGGCCCAGACCACCATGCGCCTGCTCGATGGGACGGAGCAGGCCTGCCTGGTCGCCTGCAAACTGCACACCGGTCGGACGCACCAGATCCGTGTGCACATGGCCTGGTTGGGGCACCCCCTTGTGGGCGACACCCTGTATGGCGGCAAGCCTTTGTGGGGAATGGCGCGCCAGGCACTGCACGCGACGCGGCTGCGCCTGCTGCACCCCACGCAGGGCCGGGCGCTCGATTTCCTGATCCCTCCGCCAGCGGATTTCCTGCAACTGCTGACCGAGACCGGTCTCCATTACAATGAAAGCCAACTGGGGTGATGCCACGCCAGTCTGCGCAGTGGCCCGAAGCGGGCCCGGTTTCTGCCACAGCTTCCGATGGCCCTGATGGTCTCCATGCGGGACGAGGTGCCTGAAATCCCGATGCTGAGGCCGCTTGGCTCTATCCACGATGGAGCGTTTGCAGGCCATGCCGACCTTGTTCTCATGGACATCCCGCCCGGGCTGGATGCCGGTTACAGACAGACACGACAATGAACACCACGGATGCCAAGCGCGTCCTTGAGACGGCTTTGATTTGTGCGCCCCAACCGCTGACCGTGCGGGAGCTGAGCGTTCTCTTCGACATGGAAGTCTCCCCCGACGCGCTCAAGACCCTGCTGGCCGACCTGCAGCTGGACTGGACCGGGCGCGGCGTGGAGCTGGTCCAGGTGGCCAGCGGCTGGCGTTTCCAGAGCCGGCCGGAACTGCGCCCTTATCTGGACCGTCTGCATCCGGAAAAACCGCCCAGGTACACGCGTGCGACGTTGGAAACGCTGGCCATCATCGCCTACCGCCAGCCCGTGACGCGCGGTGACATGGAAGACATCCGGGGCGTGACCATCAACTCGCTGATTCTCAAGCAACTGGAAGACCGCGGATGGGTGGAGGTGATCGGTCATCGCGAGACCGTGGGCCGACCGGCGCTCTTCGCCACCACGCGCCAGTTCCTTGACGATCTGGGGATTTCTTCGCTCGACCAGTTGCCGCCACTCGAAGGCAGCGATGTGCAGGAGTCAGCGCTGGACCGGCTCGATTTCGAATCCCTTTCGGTCAGTCTGCAACCCCCGGACGAAGACACCGAAACCACGGCAGAGACAGTTCCCGCGGCCGACGCCAAGCGCTCCGCTCCCGCCCCCGGCCCCACCAGCGAATTGCCGCTGGAAGCCTTCCCACAGGACAACCATGACACCGGTGCCACCCCCACACAACCCGCCTGAGTTGGTACCCGAGGGTCCTTCCACGGACGACGCGGTGCAGCAGCCCGTGCCCGCAGCCAGCCCGTCCGTGTCTGCGGCCCCGGCGCGGCGGCCCGCCGAACCCGAAGCGCTGCGTTTTGACGACGTGGTCAGCGGCGCTTTTGACGCCGAGCAGGAAAAAGACCTGCCATTGCCCACCAAGCGCGTGCTCGCGCCCGAAGCCGAGTCGCCCAAGCTGCACAAGGTGTTGGCGCAGGCGGGCATGGGCTCGCGGCTGGAGATGGAGCAATTGATCCTGGAAGGGCGTATTTCGGTCAATGGCGAGCCGGCCCACATCGGCCAGCGCATCCAGTATGGCGACGTGATCAAGGTCAACGGCAAGCCGGTGCGGGTGCGCATGACCCCGCCGCCGCCGCGCGTGCTGGCATATCACAAGCCCGCGGGTGAGGTGGTGTCGCACGACGACCCGCAGAACCGCCCCACGGTGTTCCGCCGCTTGCCGCGCCTGTACCAGGGCAAATGGCAGTCGGTCGGCCGGCTCGACATCAACACCGAAGGCCTGTTGTTGCTGACGGACTCGGGGGAACTGGCGAACCGCCTGATGCACCCGCGGTTCGGCCTGCAGCGCGAATACGCGGTGCGCGTGCTCGGGGCCTTGTCCAACGACGAAAAGCAGCGCCTGCTCGACGGCGTGCGGCTCGACGACGGCGTGGCGCAGTTCGCCAGCATCGAGGACGGTGGTGGCGAGGGCGCCAATTGCTGGTACCGGGTCACGATTGGTGAAGGCCGCAACCGCGAGGTGCGCCGCATGTTCGAGGCGGTGGGCCATGCGGTCAGCCGCTTGATCCGCATCCGCTACGGCGCCATGATGCTGCCGCGCGGTCTCAAGCGCGGCGTGTGGATCGAGCTCGACCAGCGCGACATCGACCGGCTCACCGCCGCGGCTGGCATGCACGCCGCGGCCGGTGAGGGCGATCGCGCAGTCCGCCCCGTGGGCCGCCACCCCGCCAACCGGGGCAAGGCCGGCAACAAGGGTGGCAAGACCTATGGCAACCCGGCCGGCAGCCGCGGTGACGCGCCGCCGCCGGGTGCGCGCCGGGGGCGCAGCCTCTGGGCACCGGACGGCACCGGCGCGCCAGGAACTGGTCCGAATGCCCGCGGTGGCAAGGGTGGGCCCAAAGGGCAGGGTGGCAAACCGTCCCAGCCCGATCCCATGAAGACCTCGTTTGGCTACATCGGTCAAGACGCCTTGCAGCGCCAGCGCGAGCAGGACGGCGGCCGGGGCGGTCCGGCCGGCGGTGCTGGACGCCGCCGCGGCGGCGGTCGCCAGGGCGGTCGCTGAGCCTGTGTCTCGTCGGCCCGATTCTGTTGCGGCCCGGTCGCGCAGGGGCTGGAAACCGGACGCCCGTTGTAGAATCAAAGGCTTTGCGGGACATCGCAAATATCACGAATTACCCAACAAAACCCAAGGATATATATGGCCATCGAACGCACCCTCTCGATCATCAAACCCGACGCCGTCGCCAAGAACGTCATCGGCCAGATCTACGCCCGTTTTGAAGCCGCCGGCCTGAAGGTCGTGGCCGCCCGCATGGCCCACCTCTCGCGTGGTGAAGCCGAAGCTTTTTACGCCGTGCACAAAGAGCGTCCTTTCTTCAAGGATCTGGTTGATTTCATGATCTCCGGCCCTGTGATGATCCAGGCCCTCGAAGGCGAAGGCGCCATCGCCAAGAACCGCGACCTGATGGGCGCGACCGATCCGAAGAAAGCCGCCGCCGGCACCATTCGCGCCGACTTCGCTGACAGCATCGACGCCAACGCCGTGCACGGCTCCGACGCGCCCGAAACGGCCGCCGCCGAAGTGGCGTTTTTCTTCGCCGGCATGAACGTCTATTCGCGTTGATCATGTCATGACGGCCAACCTGCTCGACTTCGATCTGGAAGGCTTGGCCGCCTTTTGCGAACAGCTGGGCGAAAAGCGTTTTCGCGCCGTCCAGCTGTTTCGCTGGATTCATCAAAAAGGGGCGTCGGGTTTCGAAGAGATGACCGACCTCGCGCGCAGCCTGCGCGAGAAGCTGCCTTCGGTCTGCGCCATCACGGGCCTGCCGGTGCTCTCGCGCCAGGACTCGGCCGACGGCACCATCAAATGGCTGTTCGATGTGGGAGATGGCAACGCGGTGGAAACCGTGTTCATTCCCGAAGACGATCGAGGCACCCTGTGCATTTCTTCCCAGGCCGGCTGCGCCGTCGGCTGCCGTTTCTGCTCCACCGGTCATCAGGGTTTTTCGCGCAACCTCACCACGGGTGAAATCCTGGCCCAGCTCTGGCACGCCGAGCGGTTTTTGCGCCAGCACCTGGGCAAGACAGAGCGCGTGATCACCAACGTGGTGATGATGGGCATGGGTGAGCCGCTGCAGAACTACGGCGCGCTCGTCCCGGCGCTGCGTGTGATGTTGGACGACCACGGCTATGGCCTCTCGCGCCGCCGCGTGACGGTGTCCACATCGGGTGTGGTGCCCATGATCGACCGCCTGGCCCAGGACTGTCCGGTGGCCCTGGCCGTGTCGCTACACGCGCCCAACGATGCCCTGCGCGATGCATTGGTGCCACTCAACCGCAAGTACCCGATTGCCGAACTGCTCGACGCCTGCCTGCGCTATCTGCCGGCCGCACCTCGCGACTTCATCACCTTCGAGTACTGCATGCTCGATGGGGTGAACGACCAGCCTGAGCACGCCCGGCAGTTGCTGGCCATGCTCAAGGGCCATGGGGGCCGAGGGGTTCCGTGCAAAATCAACCTGATCCCGTTCAATCCGTTCCCCGATTCGGGTCTGAAGTGTTCACCCCGCTCGGTGGTGCTGCATTTCGGCAAGATCCTCAACGATGGCGGGATCGTTACCACGGTGCGCAAGACGCGTGGTGACGACATCGATGCCGCCTGCGGCCAGCTTGCGGGAGATGTGCTGGACCGCACCAATGCGGCAAGCCGTCTGTCGCAGCGTCGGCAGCAGACCGAGCAACCCATCCGGTTTGTGCACACAGCCAAGGAAAAACAGGCATGACACCAGTACTTCGATTCGGTTCCGACGGGCATGGTTTTGCGAAAGGATGGACCCGGCGCAACGCCTGGGTGGCCCTGCTTGTGCCGATGCTGCTGGCCATGGCGGTGTTGCAGGGGTGTGCCACCCCGCCCGCATCGGCCACGTCCACCACGGCCGAGCCCATCACCGAGTCGGACGAACCCGAAACCCGCAAGCGCGCGCGCATCCGTCTGGAACTGGCCTCCAATTACTTCGAACAAGGGCAGACCTCGGTCGCACTCGACGAAATCAAACAATCGCTGGCGGCCGACCCGACCTATGGCCCCGCCTATGTGCTGCGTGGCCTGGTCTATATGCGGCTCAACGACGCGCGCCAGGCCGAAGACAGCTTCAAGCGGGCCCTGCAGATCAATCCGAAAGACCCGGACGCCCTGCACAACTTCGGCTGGTTTGCCTGCAATCAGGGCCGCCATACCGAAGCGATCCAGTCGTTCACGCAAGCACTGGCCAGCCCGGTCTACAGCGGCCAGGCCAAGACCTTGATGCTCAAGGGCACGTGTGAACTCCGGATGGGCCGCCTTCCTGAGGCCGAAGGCAGTTTTGCCCGTTCCTACGAGCTTGATCCAGGCAACCCCTACGTGGGCTACAACCTGGCATCGCTGCTGTTTCGCCGGGGCGAACACACCCAGGCCCAGTTCATCGTCCGGCGGGTGAACAACTCCGAGCTGGCCAACGCCGAAACGCTCTGGTTGGGTATCAAGCTGGAGCGCCACCTGCGCAACGACGATGCGGTCAAGCAGCTGGCCCAGCAGCTCTCACGCCGTTATCCGCAGTCTCGCGAGTGGGCGGCTTACCAGCGAGGATCTTTCGATGAGTGAGCAGTGGTCCCATGGCGCCGATGCCATAGCGCAGATGGAAGAGCCGGCGGCGAGCTCGCCGGTCTTTCTTCGGCAGGCCCGCGAGGCCGCGGGCTTGCACATCGCTGCGCTGGCCGCGGCGTTGAAGGTGCCCGTCAAGAAACTCGAGGCACTGGAAGCCGGGCGTTATGGCGAACTGCCCGACATGACGTTTGCCCGGGCGTTGGCTTCAAGCGCCAGCCGCCATCTCAAGATCGATCCGGCGATCGTCCTGTCGCAGATTCCGCTCGGACACGCGCCCCAACTGGGCACGCCGAGCCCCGCGATCAACGCCCCCTTCAAGACGCCCAACGATGCCCAGGCGGGTGGTCCCCTGCGCTGGCTGTTGCGTCCGGCGGTGCTGGCCGCGTTGGTGCTGCTGCTCGCGACGCTGGTGTTGGCGTTCCTGCCGGAGCTCGATACCAGGCTGTTGACATCGGGTGGCCCTGTTATTGAGGCGCCGACCCCGGGCGGAGAATCGGCGGATGCCGCCTCCACCGGGGAGCCCGTGACCGACGGCAATGTCGTCGCACCTGCTGCTGTCGACGCGCCGCAGGCGTCTTCTGGGGCACCCGAGGTTCCGCCTCCTGGCGCGTCTTTGCCGCAAGTTCCTGCGGCCGAGGCTTCCGATGCGGCTACCGGCTCGGAACCGGTGGTCGGTTCGTCGGTGCCGGCCACCCCATCCACCGCACCCACACCCGGCAGCCTGCTGAGCATTGCCGCCACGGGCGAATCCTGGCTGCAGGTGGTCAACGGTTCGGGCAAAGTCGTGGTGCAGCGCATGCTCAAGGCCGGCGACGTGATGGATTTCTCCGCAGCTCCGCCGTATTCGGTGGTGCTGGGGCGTGCTGACGCAGCCCAGGTCACGGTGCGCGGGCGCCCGTTCGATGTGACACCCTATGCGCGCAACAGCGTGGCCCGCTTCGAGGTGAAATGAGCATGACCACCGACACCGCCGTCCGCCCGGCCACGAGCAGCCAGACACCCGATACCGAATCCCAGCCCATCGCGCTGACCGCGGCGCGCGCGCGCCGGACCCGGCAGGCCGTGGTCGCTTGGGGCACGCATCGCGTGACCGTGGGGGGCGATGCGCCGGTGCGGGTGCAGTCCATGACGAACACCGATACCGCGGACGCCATCGGCACCGCGATCCAGGTCAAGGAACTGGCGCTGGCCGGCTCCGAACTGGTGCGCATCACGGTCAACAACGACGAAGCCGCCAAGGCCGTGCCGCACATTCGCGAGCAGCTGGACCGCATGGGGGTGAACGTGCCGCTGATCGGCGACTTTCACTACAACGGTCACCGACTGCTCAGCGATCACCCGGCGTGTGCCGAGGCGCTGTCCAAGTACCGCATCAATCCGGGCAATGTGGGGCGTGGCGAGAAGGGCGACCGGCAGTTCGCCCAGATGGTCGAGATCGCGGCGCGCCACGACAAGGCCATCCGCATCGGCGTGAACTGGGGCAGCCTCGACCAGGACCTGCTGGCCCGGCTGATGGACCAAAACGCCCGGCGTGCCCAGCCCTGGGACACCCGCCAGGTGATGTACGAAGCCCTGATCACGTCCGCGCTCGACTCGGCGCACCGGGCGCAGGACATTGGCCTGAATGGCAACAACATCCTGTTGTCCTGTAAGGTGAGCAGCGCGCAGGACCTGATCGCCGTGTACCAGGCCCTGACGCAACGTTGCGACCACGCGTTGCACCTGGGGTTGACCGAAGCGGGCATGGGCACCAAGGGCGCCGTGGCTTCTGCGGCGGCGCTGTCGGTGCTGCTGCAGCAGGGCATTGGCGACACCATCCGTGTGTCGCTCACGCCCCAGCCGGGCGAATCGCGCACGCAGGAGGTGGTGATCGCGTCCGAGATATTGCAGGCGCTCGGCATGCGCGCTTTTGTGCCCAGCGTGACCGCCTGCCCGGGCTGCGGTCGCACGACCAGCACCACGTTCCAGGAACTGGCCAAACAGATCGACGATTTCCTGCGCGGCTCCATGCCGCTTTGGCGCGCCCGCTACGCCGGGGTGGAAAACCTCAAGGTCGCCGTGATGGGCTGCATCGTCAACGGACCGGGCGAGAGCAAACACGCCGACATCGGCATCAGTCTGCCGGGGACCGGCGAAGCGCCGTCCGCCCCGGTTTACATCGACGGGGAAAAAGCATTGACGCTGCGCGGCGAGGGCATCGCGCGCGAGTTCCAGCAGATTGTCGAAAACTACATCGAGAAGCGGTACGGATCCGGTTCCTGATTGGCCGCTGCGCGGCTTGTACACGGCGGGCCGGCGGATGCCGCGTTCCGCCGGTTTATCTCTCCCTCTGAGCATCACCCATGGCTGAAAAACTGAGCGCCGTCAAAGGCATGAACGACATCGCCCCGCCCGTGTCCGCGCACTGGGAGTGGCTCGAAGACCGCTTGCGCTCGCTCATGCAGCGCTACGGCTATCGCAACGTGCGCACCCCCATCGTGGAACCGACCGCGCTGTTCGTGCGCGGCCTGGGCGAGGTGACCGACATCGTCGAAAAGGAGATGTACTCCTTCGAAGACCGGCTCAATGGCGAACAGCTCACCCTGCGCCCCGAGAACACCGCGGGCGTGGTGCGTGCCGCTCTGGAGCACTCGATGCTGTACGACGGTGGCAAGCGCCTGTATTACATGGGCCCGATGTTCCGCCACGAGCGGCCGCAGCGCGGGCGTTACCGCCAGTTCCACCAATTCGGCGCCGAGGCGCTGGGTTTTGCCGGCCCGGACGTGGACGCCGAACTGATCGTGCTGGCCTGTGACCTCTGGGCCGAGCTGGGTCTGTCCGGCATCGAACTGGAAATCAACAGCCTGGGCCAGCCAGCCGAGCGTCTGGCCCACCGCCAGGCGCTCATTGCCCACCTGGAGGCGCACGCCGATCAGCTCGATGAGGACGCGAAGCGCCGGCTGCACAGCAACCCGCTGCGCATCCTGGACACCAAGAACCCCACCATGCAGGACGTGGTCAACGCGGCGCCACGTCTCATGGACCATCTGGGGGCCGAGTCGCTGGACCACTTCAACCGCCTGCGCGCTCTGCTGGACGCGCAAGGGATCGCGTACCGCATCAACCCGCGCTTGGTGCGTGGCATGGATTATTACAACCTCAGCGTGTTCGAGTTCGTGACCACGCAACTGGGCTCGCAAGGCACGGTCTGTGCCGGCGGCCGCTACGACGGCCTGTTCGAGCAGATCGGTGGCAAGGCCGCACCGGCCGTGGGCTGGGCCCTGGGCATGGAGCGCATCCTGGAGCTGCTGAAAGAGCAGGGTCGCTTGCCCGAACAACCGGCGCCCGACGCCTATGCGGTGGTGCCCGATGCTGCCGCTCTGCCGCAAGTCATGGCATTGCTGCGCGTGCTGCGCCAGCAGGGCGTGAGCGTGCTCATGCACGCCGGGGGAGCCGAAGGCATGGGCAGCATGAAGTCGCAGTTCAAGAAGGCCGACGCCAGCGGCGCGCGGTTTGCCCTGATCTTTGGGGCCGATGAACTGGCGCAGGGCATGGTGTCGCTCAAGCCTCTGCGCGCGCCCGGCACCGACGGAAACCCATCGGCAGCGGTGGCGGCACAGTCGCTGCAGCCCCTGGCCGACCCCTTGGCATGGTGCGCCATTCTGCGCAGCCTTTGAGCACCTCTATCCATCCAGGCGCGCCGCCTACAATCGTCCGAACCGCATTTGCATATCCCACATGGCCAAACACCTCGACCTTGAAGAGCAGGAACAGCTCGATCAGATCAAACATTTTTGGGCTCAGTACGGCAACCTCATCACCTGGGTGTTGATTGTTGTCTTCGGTTCCATGGCCGCATGGAACGGCTGGAACTACTGGCAGCGCAGCCAGGCCACCAAGGCCGCAGCGCTGTACGACGAGATCGAACGGGCCGCCGTCGCGCGCGACGCGGACCGGATCGAGCGCGCGCTGACCGAAATGAAAGACCGCTTCGCGGGCACCACCTTCGCGGCGCAGGGTGCGCTGCTTGCCGGCAAGACGCTTTTTGAAGCGGGCAAGGCCGATGGCGCGCGCGCCGCCCTGTCCTGGGTGGTCGAAAAGTCGTCGGACGGGTCGTACCAGGCCGTGGCGCGGTTGCGCCTGGCCGCGCTGGACCTGGAGGCCAAGGCCCATGACCAGGCGCTCAAAACCCTGGAAGCACCGTTCCCCAAGGCCTTCGAGCCATTGGCGGCCGATCGCCGGGGCGACGTCTACCTGGCCCAGGGCAAGACCGACGACGCCAAAACCCAGTACCAGAACGCCTGGCGCGCTTTGGGTGGGCGTTTTGAATACCGCAAGCTGGTTGAAGTCAAGCTCGCTTCACTGGGTGTGGATGTGTCCACCCTGTCCCCCGCCACGGAGGCCTCCCCTTGAAACGTCGTCCCCTCTTGAATCTGCCTACAGGTCATGGTGCCCGGGCGTTGATCGCCCTGGCGATCGCGTCCGCCCTGGGGCTGTCCGCCTGCTCGTCCAGCCCGGAGAAGCCCAAACCGGCTGAGTTGCCGCCGGTGGCCGCGCTTCTGGCAGCGAAGCTGGCATGGACAGCGCAGGTCGGCCCGACCAGCTCGATGGTGACCCCCATGGTGGTCGGTCCGCGCGTGTTCCTGACCGGTGGGGAAGGCACGGTGGTGGCGCTGGATGCAAACACGGGGCAGGACCTCTGGCGCCTGAACCTGGGCACGCCGGTTTCTGCCGGCGTGGGCTCCGATGGTCAGACGGCCGCCGTGATCACGCAGGACAACGAATTGGTGGCCATCGCCGAAGGCCGTGTCAGCTGGCGCGTGCGCCTGCCTGCGCGCTCCTTCACGGCGCCTCTCGTGGCCGGTGCACGCGTGTTCGTCCTGACCGCCGACCGCGCCGTGACGGCGTTCGACGCGCAAACCGGTGCCCGCTTGTGGAACCAGGCCCGCCCCGGAGAGCCGCTGGTGTTGCGCCAGTCGGGCGTGCTGCTCGCGGTGGACGACACCCTGGTGGTCGGTTTGTCCGGCCGGCTCACGGGCTTGAACCCTCTCAATGGCGCCATCCGCTGGGACGCCCCGGTGGCCACCGCGCGCGGGACCAATGAGGTGGAACGCCTGGTGGATCTGGTGGGGCCGGTCAGCCGCGTGGGCAGCAGCGTCTGCACCCGTGCCTACGGCTCGGCCGTGGGCTGCGTGGATACCAGCCGCGGCGGCGTGGTCTGGTCCAAACCCGCCCAAGGGAAGACCGGGGTTCATGGCGATGACAAACTGGTCTTCGGCAGCGAAGCGGACGGCCGGTTGCTGGCTTGGCAGCGTGCGTCCGGCGAGCAAGCCTGGGAGTCCAGCCGCCTGAAATACCGTGACCTGACGGCCCCCCTGTCGGTCGGCCGCGTGCTTGCCGTGGGCGACAGCACAGGCCTGGTGCACCTGCTCTCGCGCGAGGACGGCAGCGAAATGACCCGTTTGTCCACCGACGGATCTCCCGTGGTCGCCGCTCCTGTGCTGGCCGGGCAGGTCATGGTGGTGCAGACGCGCAAGGGTGGCGTGTACGCCTGGCGCCCCCAGTGAAGATGCGACACCAGTCGTTCACCGGGTCGCGCCGGGAATGACTGGGCCCTGGTCAGACCAGGGATAGGGACCGTGTTCCGGTCCATGCAATTGAAAGGTACTGTTTCGTGAAACCCGTCATCGCTCTGGTGGGACGCCCCAATGTGGGCAAGTCCACCCTGTTCAACCGCCTGACGAGTTCACGCGACGCCATCGTGGCCGACTTTGCCGGACTCACCCGTGACCGCCACTACGGCAATGGCCGCCTGGGCAAGCGCGAGTACATCGTGATCGATACCGGCGGCTTTGAACCCGACGCCAGCGAGGGCATCTACCGCGAGATGGCCAAGCAGACCCGGCAGGCCGTGGCCGAGTCGGATGTGGTGATCTTTGTCGTGGATGCTCGTGCCGGCATCAGTGCGCAGGACCACGAGATCGCTCAATATTTGCGACGCCTGGGCAAACCCACGGTGCTGGTGGCCAACAAGGCCGAAGGCATGACCCAGGGGCTGCAACTGGTCGAGTTCTTTGAACTCGGCCTGGGCGAAGTGCTGCCGGTGTCCAGCGCCCACGGGCAGGGCGTGCGCTCCATGCTGGAAACCGCGCTGGAGGCCATTCCTGGGCTGCCCGATCTGGACGACGAGGAGCCGGAGGTCGAAACCGGGGTCATCCGACTGGCGGTGGCCGGTCGCCCCAATGTGGGCAAGTCCACCCTGATCAATGTCTGGCTGGGTGAAGAGCGCCTGGTGGCGTTTGACTTGCCGGGCACCACACGCGACGCCATTTCGGTGCCGTTCGAGCGTGAGGGCCAGAAATACGAATTGATCGACACGGCAGGCTTGCGCCGCAAGGGCAAGGTGTTCGAAGCCATCGAGAAGTTCTCGGTGGTCAAAACCCTGCAGGCGATCGAAAATGCCCATGTGGTCCTGCTACTGCTGGACGCCACGCAGGGCGTGACCGACCAGGACGCGCACATCGCGGGTTACATCCTGGAGAGCGGGCGCGCCGTGGTGCTGGCCATCAACAAATGGGACGCGGTCGATGCCTACCAGCGTGAGCAGATCGAACGCCAGATCGAGACCCGGCTGGCGTTTCTCAAGTTCGCCTCGCTGCACCTGATCTCGGCCAAGAAGCGCCAGGGGCTGGGGCCGGTGTGGAAATCCATCGCTCAGGCGCACGCCTCGGCCATGCGCAAGATGTCCACACCCGTGCTGACGCGCCTGCTGCTGGAAGCGGTGGCGTTCCAGGCACCGCAGCGCAGTGGCATGTTCCGTCCCAAAATGCGTTACGCCCACCAAGGCGGAATGAACCCGCCGGTGATCGTGATTCATGGCAACTCGCTGGAACACGTGCCCGACGCCTACAAGCGCTTCCTGGAAGGCCGTTTTCGCAAGGCGTTCGACCTGGTGGGCACGCCGCTGCGCATCGAATTCAAAACCTCGACCAACCCCTTCAAGGAGTGAGTACTCCTGCGCGAAGCCTCGTGCAGGGGGCGGGCCTGTGGTATGGTGCACGCCTCATTAACTTTTTTTGAACACGGAGCATATCGTGAGCAATAACAAAGGCCAGCTCTTGCAAGACCCCTTTCTGAACCAGCTTCGCCGGGAACACGTTCCTGTGTCGATCTATCTGGTCAACGGCATCAAGCTCCAGGGTCAGATCGAGTCGTTTGACCAGTACGTCGTGTTGCTGCGCAACACGGTCACGCAAATGGTCTACAAACACGCCATTTCCACCATCGTGCCGGGTCGTCCGGTGCAATTTTCCGCCGCTGGTGCGGACGAGTCCGCTGCTTCTTGATTCACACCCTGAATCCTGCAGGCGACCGAGCAGCCCTGGCTGCGCGATCGCTTGCAGCGCCGAAGGCCGGTTGAACTGATTTGAACCCGCCTGATCCTTCCCGCAACGCCACGCCATCGGTCATTCTGGTGGGGGTGGATTTCGGGTTGCCCCATTTTGACGCCGCGCTCGAAGAGCTCGGCCTGCTGGCCCAGACGGCCGGCTATCGGGTGGCCGACCGTGTCACCTGCAAACGGCGCGCACCCGATCCGGCCCTGTTTGTGGGGTCTGGCAAGGCCGACGAGATCAAGATGCTGGCCCAGTCCTCTGGCGCTGCGGAAATCTTGTTCGACCAGTCGCTGAGCCCGGCGCAACAGCGCAACCTGGAGCGCCATCTCGGCATGCCGGTCAACGACCGGACGCTGCTGATCCTTGAAATCTTTGCCCAACGTGCACGCAGCCACGAAGGCAAGCTGCAGGTGGAGCTTGCGCGGCTGCAGTACCTGTCGACCCGGCTGGTGCGCCGCTGGTCGCACCTGGAGCGGCAAAGTGGCGGCATTGGCATGCGCGGTGGTCCAGGCGAAACCCAGATCGAGCTGGACCGGCGCATGATCGGAGAGGCCATCAAGCGCACCAAGGAGCGGCTGGAGAAGGTCAAGAAACAGCGTGCCACTCAGCGCCGGCAGCGCGAACGCCGCGACACTTTCTCGATCTCGCTCGTGGGTTACACCAATGCGGGCAAATCGTCGTTGTTCAACGGGCTGGTCAAGGCCCGGGCTTATGCCGCCGACCAGCTGTTTGCCACGCTCGACACCACCACCCGTCAGCTGTATCTGGGCGAGGCCGGGCGCTCGGTGTCCCTGTCGGATACCGTGGGTTTCATCCGCGACCTGCCTCACGGCCTGGTGGATGCGTTTGCCGCCACGTTGCAGGAAGCGGCCGACGCCGATCTTTTGCTGCATGTGGTGGATGCGTCCAATCCGTCGCATCCGGAGCAGATCGCCTCGGTGTTGGGGGTACTCAGGGACATTGGCGCGGATCAGGTGCCGCAGATTCTGGTGTTCAACAAGCTCGACGCCATGGATCCGGCGGCTGTTCCGCACCTGAGAAGTGACGCGATGGAACTGGACGGCGCCTCTGTGCCTCGTATCTACGTGAGCGCCCGGACCGGCGAAGGGCTGCCCGAATTGCGCTCGCTGCTTGCGGGTCGCGTGATGTCGCAGGCGGGCGTTCTTGATCCGAATACCCCGGGGGAGACCCTCAGCATCGAAAATGTGCTGCCCTGATTGGGCACAATGTCGTGGTTTTGATTCGAAAAAGAAATTGGCAACACATGGATGTGAATCTGCAATCACCCGAGCGTGGCGTTGAGGCCGGCGTTCACGGCAAAAACCGGCGCGGCTGGCGTGTCCTATTGGGCATGTTCAACCTCAACGATCCCCGCTGGGGGCGTGGCGACGACGCCTCGCGTGGCGGTGACAAGCCGCAAAACGAGCCGGAGTCGGGACGCGATACCGAGGAGCGCCCCCAGCGCGAGCAGAAACCTCCGCGGGGACAAGGCCCCAATCAGGGCCCTCCCGACCTGGATGAACTCTGGCGCGATTTCAATCGCAAGCTCGGCGGTTTGCTGGGCGGCAAGGGTGGTCGTGGCGGGCAGGGTGGCGGCAACGGTTCGGGTGGCGGGGGAATGCCCGGTTTCAATCCGAGTCCCAAGAGCACAGGCATTGGCGCGGGTCTGATCGTTGGCGTGGTGGCGCTGATCTGGCTTGGCACGGGCTTTTTCATCGTGCAGGAAGGCCAGCAGGCCGTCATCACCCAGTTCGGGAAATACCACAGCTCGGTCGGCGCCGGTTTCAACTGGCGTTTGCCTTATCCGATCCAGCGTCACGAGACGGTGTTCGTCACGCAAATCCGCTCGGTGGACGTGGGGGGCGACAACGTGTTGCCGGCCACGGGCCTGCGCGATTCGGCGATGCTGACCGTTGATCAGAACATCGTCGAGATCAAGTTCGCGGTCCAGTACCGTCTGAACGATGCGCGTGCCTTCCTGTTCGAGAGCCGCGACCCGGACGCCTCGGTGGTCAAGGCCGCCGAGACGGCCGTGCGCGAGGTTGTTGGCAAGATGCGCATGGACGCGGCCCTGGCCGAGGAGCGCGATCAGATCGCGCCCCGTGTGCGGGTCCTCATGCAGTCCATTCTGGACCGCTACAAGGTGGGCATCGAGGTGGTGGGCATCAACCTGCAACAGGGTGGCGTGCGTCCCCCCGAGCAGGTGCAGGCTTCATTCGACGATGTGCTGAAAGCCGGCCAGGAGCGTGAGCGTGCCAAGAACGAGGCCGAGGCCTATGCCAACGACGTGGTGCCACGGGCCCGCGGCGCGGCTTCCCGACTGACCGAAGAGGCCGAAGGCTACCGGGCCCGGATCGTGGCGCAGGCCGAGGGCGATTCGCAACGTTTCCGCTCGGTGCTGGCCGAGTACCAGAAGGCGCCACAGGTCACCCGCGAGCGCATGTACGTCGATGCCATGCAGGAAATCTACAGCAACGTGACCAAGGTGATGGTGGATTCCAAATCGGGCTCGAATCTGCTGTACCTGCCGCTGGACAAGATCATGCAAATGGCCGCACAGGCTCCGGCCGCCGCTCCCAGCCCGGCGCCGACGTCCAGCCCGACGATTCCGTCGTCCGTACCCACGTCCCGCAGCCAGGACAACGCCGCGCGCTCGCGTGAGCGTGAGAGCCGCTGAGCCGGCGGCTGGGTACGAGTGACTAGAGAGCAAAGCAAATGAACAAACTGGGTTTCATCCTCACCTCCTTTATCGTGGCGCTGGCGATCGCCAGTTCCATGCTGTTCGTCGTGGACCAGCGCCAGTTCGGCGTCGTGTTCCAGCTCGGACAGATCAAGCAGGTGGTCACCGAGCCGGGGCTCAACTTCAAGTTGCCCCCGCCGTTCCAGAACGTGTCCTACATCGACAAGCGCCTGCTCACGCTGGAGAGCACCGATACCGAGCCCACGCTGACGGCCGAGAAGCAGCGCGTGGTGATCGACTGGTACGTGCGCTGGCGCATCAGCGATCCCCAGCAATACATCCGCAACGTCGGTGTCAACGAGCGTGCCGGGGCCTTGCAGCTCAATCGCGTGGTGCGCAACTCGTTTCAGGAAGAGGTCAACAAGCGCACGCTCAACGAGCTGCTGTCCTCCCGCCGCGAGCAGCTTATGGACGATGTCAAGCGCGAGGTGCTTGCCGCTGTGCGGGGAGCCGACAAGCCCTGGGGTATGGACGTGGTGGATGTCCGCATCACCCGCGTGGACTACGCCGAGAGCATCACGCTGTCGGTTTATCAGCGCATGGAAGCCGAACGCAAGCGCGTTGCCAATGAGCTGCGGTCCACCGGTTTCGCCGAGGGCGAAAAGATCCGGGCCGATGCCGACCGCCAACGGGAGGTGATCGTGTCCCAGGCCTACCGGGCCGCACAGCTCATCAAAGGCGAGGGCGATGCCAAGGCCGCCGCCGCTTTCGCCGAAGCCTTCGGCCGTGATCCGGCTTTCGCCCAGTTCTACCGCAGTCTGGAAGCCTACAAGGCCAGTTTTGCGGGCAAATCCGATGTCATGGTGGTGGACCCATCCTCGGACTTTTTCAAGGCTCTGCGAAGCAGCGATGTGGCCCGTTGAAGGGCGTTTCGCGTGTCCGCCGACGCCTTCTGGCTCGCTCTGGCCCTGGTGTTGATCTTCGAGGGCCTGCTGCCCTTCTTCGCGCCGGGCGCCTGGCGGCGCATGTTCAGTGAGATCCTCAAGCTTCAGGATGGCCAGCTGCGCTTCTTTGGCCTGCTCAGTCTGCTCGCCGGCATCCTGCTCTGGTGGTGGCTGATTTGAGACCCTGGTCGTCGGGCGCCAGACCTGGCCATTGAGGCCAACGTCCGGCGAGGTCGGAATGCCGTTTCCGACCCCGGTAAAATCACGTTTTTAACAGCTCCCGAAAATGCCCATGTCTGCCTGGGTCCTCCCGGATCACATTGCCGATGTCCTGCCTTCCGAGGCTCGCCACATCGAAGAACTCCGCAGGGGGTTGCTGGACACAGCGCGTGGCTATGGCTACGAGCTGGTCATGCCGCCGTTGCTGGAGCACCTGGAATCGTTGCTCACGGGCACCGGTGAAGCGCTCGATCTTCAGACCTTCAAGCTGGTTGACCAGCTCTCGGGCCGCACGCTTGGCCTGCGCGCCGACAGCACGCCGCAGGTTGCCCGCATCGACGCGCACCTGCTCAACCGCCAGGGCGTGGCCCGCCTGAGCTACTGCGGCCCCGTCGTGCACACCCGTATCGACCGCCCGCTGGCCAGTCGTGAGCCATTGCAGTTCGGTGCCGAAATCTACGGCCACGCGGGACTTGAAGCCGATCTTGAAACCCTTGAACTGGCCCAGGCTTGCCTGCGCGGTGCGGGTGTGACCGGTCTGCTGCTCGACCTGGCCGATGTGCGTGTGATCGATGCCGTGCTCGCGCCCGTGTCGTTGGACGCCCCTCGCATCACGCAGATCCACGCCGCACTGGCTGCCAAGGATGTGGCTGAGTTGCGCGCACTGGCCTCTGACCTGCCCGAGCAGGTGCGGCGCGACCTGTGCGCGCTGCCGCGCCTGTTCGGCGACGTCGCCGTGCTGGACGAGGCCCGGCGTTGCCTGTCGCCATCGCCCGCATTGCACGCGGCGCTCGACAGCCTGGCCTGGCTGGCCGCGCACACGCAGAACATCGAGGTGTCCATCGACCTGGCCGACCTGCGTGGCTATGCCTACTACACCGGCATGCGTTTCGCGTTGTTCGCGCGGGATGTCCGGGGTGAGCCGGCCGAGCTGGCCCGGGGCGGGCGTTACGACGAGGTGGGCGCGGTGTTCGGTCGCAAGCGTCCGGCGGTGGGCTTCAGCCTTGACCTCAAGGAGCTGGTGTCGGCTGTTGCGCCGCGCCCGCTGGTGGCCGCCATTCGTGCGCCGTGGGGCATGGATGCTTCGCTGCGCGAAGCCATTGCCCGGCTGCGCGGCGAGGGCCACACGGTGGTGTGTGCCTTGCCTGGCCACGAACACGAAGTGGATGAGTTCCGGTGCGACCGCGAACTGGTGTCCGATCCGGTGCATGCCGGAGCCTGGACTGTGAAGACTCTTTAACCGGAAACAGCAGATGATGAACAGCAACAGCGCCGTGGTACCCGGGCGCAACGTGGTGGTGGTCGGCACCCAGTGGGGCGACGAGGGCAAAGGCAAACTGGTCGACTGGCTGACCGAGACCGCCACCGGCGTGGTGCGCTTCCAGGGCGGCCACAACGCGGGTCACACGCTGGTGATCAATGGCGTGAAGACCGCGCTGCACCTCATCCCCAGCGGCATCATGCGCGCGGGTGTGAAGTGCTACATCGGCAACGGCGTGGTGCTGTCGGTGGGCAAGCTGTTCGAGGAAATCGCCGGGCTGGAGAAGGCCGGTGTGGAGGTGCGCTCGCGCCTGCGCGTCAGCGAAGGCTGCCCGCTGATCCTGCCGTTCCATGCCGCCATCGACATCGCGCGCGAGGCCGCCAAGGTGAAGGCCGGCACCGAGAAGATCGGCACCACGGGCCGTGGCATCGGCCCGGCCTACGAAGACAAGATCGCGCGCCGCGCGCTGCGCGTGCAGGACCTGAAATACCCCGAGCGTTTCGCCGCCAAACTGCGCGAACTGCTCGATCTGCACAACCACCTGCTCACCAGCTATCTGCACTCGGCCGACATGGTCTGGGATGAAAAGATCGCTGCCTACATGCGGGACGGCGCGATCCAGTTCGAGCCCGTGTTCGCCGAGGCCATGGAGCAGGCTGAGCGGCTCAAACCCATGATCGCCGACGTGTCGAGCGAGCTCAACGCGGCGCACAAGGCCGGCGCGAACCTGCTGTTCGAGGGCGCGCAGGGCACGCTGCTGGACATCGACCACGGCACCTATCCCTTCGTCACCTCCAGCAACTGCGTGGCGGGCAATGCCGCGGCGGGTTCCGGCGTGGGCCCGGGTCTGCTGCACTACGTGCTGGGCATCACCAAGGCCTATTGCACCCGGGTGGGCGGCGGTCCGTTCCCCACCGAACTGGAATGGGAAAAAGAGGGCACGCCCGGCTGGCACATGGCCACGGTGGGTGCGGAAAAGGGCGTGACCACGGGTCGCAGCCGCCGTTGTGGCTGGTTCGATGCCGCGCTGCTCAAGCGCTCGGCCCAGGTCAATGGTCTCTCCGGTCTGTGCATCACCAAGCTGGACGTGCTGGACGGTCTGACCGAGCTCAAGCTGTGCACCGGCTACGAACTCGATGGCCAGACCATCGACATCCTGCCCATGGGCGCCGACGAGATCGCGCGCTGCACCCCGATCTACGAAACCCTGCCCGGCTGGAGCGATTCGTCGGTCGGTGCAACGCGTTACGAAGACCTGCCGGTGAATGCGCAGCGGTATCTGCAACGCATCCAGGAAACCACCGGGGTGCCGATCCACATCGTCTCGACCAGTCCGGACCGCGACCACACGATCCTGGTGCACCACCCGTACCACGGGTGAGCGACCGCCTGCCATCCGCCGTGGGTGCCGGCAGGGCCGATGGCCCGGCGGACCCCGGCTTCGTGCAAAATCCTGCCAGTCCCTCACCCCCGGAGACCCCATGCTGACCGAAGACGGCAAACACCTCTACGTCTCGTACGACGAGTACCACAACCTGATCGAGAAGCTGGCGCTCAAGGTGTATCAGTCGGGCTGGCAGTTCGACACCATCCTGTGCCTGGCGCGTGGGGGCATGCGCCCGGGCGACATCCTCTCGCGCATTTTTGACGTGCCGTTGGCCATCATGTCGACCAGTTCCTACCGCGCCAACGCCGGCACGCAGCAGGGCAATCTGGACATCGCGCGCTACATCACCACGCCCAAAGGCGAGATCGCCGGCAAGGTGCTGCTGGTGGACGATCTGGCCGATTCGGGTCACACGCTCAAGGCGGTGATCGGGATGCTGAAGAACAACTACGCCCCCATCACCGAGTTGCGCAGCGCCGTGATCTGGACCAAGCAGCTGTCCACGTTCACGCCCGATTATTCGGTGGAGTTCCTGCCCACCAACCCCTGGATTCATCAGCCCTTCGAGGGGTACGACGCCATGCGTCCGGCGCAACTGCTCGAAAAATGGAAGCTCTGATCGGAATGAGCGAGCTTTCCACCCAGCTGATCCACCATCCTTATCGCCCACCCGAGGGCTTCGACGCCGTCGCGCCCGGCGTTCACAAGGCGTCCACCGTCATCTTCCCCAACGTGCAGGCATTGCGCACGCAGGAGTGGAAAGACAAGAGCGGCTACACCTACGGCCTGCACGGCACGCCCACCACGTTCACTCTGGAAGAGCGCATCGCCACCGTGGAAGGCGGGCGCCACTGCGTGCTCGCGCCCAGCGGCCTGTCGGCCCTGTCGTTGGTGGACATGGCCTTTCTGCGCCAGGGCGATGAACTGCTGATGCCCGACAACGCCTACGGCCCCGGCAAGACCTTTGCTGCCGGGGAACTGGCCGCCTGGGGCATCACGCACCGCTACTACGACCCGCTCGATGCCGCCGATCTGGCCGCCAAGATCGGCCCGGCCACGCGCCTGGTGTGGCTGGAGGCACCGGGCTCGATCACGCTGGAGTTTCCCGACATCCCCGCGCTGGTTGCGGTGGTGCGCTCGGCGAACCAGGGGCGTGGCGCTGAACGGCCCATCCTCACGGCGCTGGACAACACCTGGGGTGCGGGCATCGCGTTCAACGCCTTCGAGCTGGGGGTGGACGTGTCCATGCAGGCACTGACCAAATACCCCAGTGGCGGCGCCGACGTACTCATGGGGGCCGTCGTCACGCGCGACGAGGCGCTGCACCAGCAGGTCCTGCTGTGCCACATGCGGCTCGGCCTGGGCGTGAGCGGCAACGATGCCGAGCTCGTGCTGCGCGGCCTCAACAGCATGGCGCTGCGCTACCACGCTCAAGACGCCAGCGCGCGCGAACTCGCCACCTGGATGCAACAGCAGGACGGGGTGGTGCAGGTGCTGCACCCGGCCTTGCCCGGCTCACCCGGCCACGAAGCTTGGCGGCGCGACGCCAAGGCGGCCGCGTGCCTGTTCAGCGTGGTGTTTGATGAACGCTTCAGCCAGACGCAGATCGACGCTTTCTGCGACAGCCTGCGTTTGTTCAAGCTGGGCTGGAGCTGGGCCGGCCCCATCAGCTTGTGCGCGCCCTACAACATGTCCGCTATCCGCACCGCAGCCAGGCCCCACAAGGGTGGCCTGGTGCGTTTTGCCGTCGGCCTGGAGGCCGTGGACGACCTGCGTGCCGATCTGGCGCAGGCGATTGCCACACTCAACGCCTGACATCCCTTCAACCCACCCACCCGAAAGACTGCTTTGGCCACTCCCAACTACGGATACGAAAAACGCCAGCGCGAGCTCGCCAAAAAGAAGAAGAAGGAAGAGAAGCTCAAAGCCAAGGCCGCTGGCAAGCACCACAGCGATTCCGATGCGCCCGAAGGGCCGGGCGAGGACAACACCGACGCCGGCGATGCCGCACCCGCGGCCGGTGAGGGGTCGACCGCCGCCGACTGACGGCGCATACGGGTCCTCGCTTCCGCCGCGTGGCACCCCGTGCCCGATCAGGCGGGCGATGCAGCGGGCCCCGTGGCGATGAGCCTGCGGGCTGCATCGGCCAGCGCCTCGGCCGAACGGTCGCGCAGCACACAGGGCAGGGCCTGGCCGTAACATTTGAAGTTGCGCGCAATCGACTGCGCGTACATCGGGTCGTAGTGCTGGGTCAGGAGTTCGAGCACCACCTCTGGCGTGTGTCCCTGCTGGACTTTTTCGATCCAGGTCGACACCACCGCCTTGCCACGCAGCTCGGCCAGGGCTTGCAGGCGGTGGCAGAAATGGTCGCTGTCTTTCACGAAAAAATCGTAGTCTTCCAACAGCAGCGCCACCCGCTCGGGGTCTGACAGCTGCAGGTCGATGCAGGGGCTCTCGCGCATGGCCTCGATCAATGCATCGGGCACGCGCACATTGCCCACCTTCTTGCTCTCGCTCTCCACGTACACCGCACGCGCCGGATCAAAGTGCCGCAGCGCGTCCCATATCAGGCTGTCGAAACGTTTCTGGCTGGGCTGTTCCTGCCCGGGGATGTGGCCCAGCACCGAGCTGCGGTGGCTGGCCAGCGCCTCCAGGTCGAGCACCTGTGCGCTCTGGGCGGCGAGCGCCTGCAGCAGGCGCGTCTTGCCACTGCCGGTGGGGCCGCAGACCACGCGGTAGTGCAGGCGGGTGGCGAGCGCCGGGATCGATTCGACCAGGGCGGCGCGCCAGGCCTTGTAGCCGCCTTCGATCAGCGTGACGTGAAAACCGATCGCGCCCAGGATGGTGGCCAGGGCTCCGCTGCGGTTGCCGCCGCGCCAGCAATACACCAGCGGTTTCCAGTTGCGCGGCTTGTCGATCACCTCGCGCTCGATATGGGCCGCGATGTTGCGCGCGGACAGGGCGGCGCCGCGTTTTTTGGCCTCAAACGGGTTGACCTGCTTGTACATCGTGCCGATGTCGATGCGCTCCTGGTTGTTGAGCGTGGGCCAGTTGATGGCCCCGGGCACGTGGTCGAGCGCGTGTTCGTCTTCGGTGCGGGCGTCTATGACGGTGTCGAAGCTGTCGAGTCGGGCCAGGGCTTCGGCGGCGGGCAGGGTGTGAACGGGCATGCCCGATTATCGTTTCGGCAGCAGCGGGGTCAGCGCCGGCCACACATTGGCCAGCAACGTGGGCTGGGCGCTCTCGTTGGGGTGCATGCGGTCGCTCTGGAACAGCTTGGTGGGGTCCTCGAGATCGGCCACGCCTTTGAGCAGGAAGGGAACGAGCGCGGTCTTTTCCTCGCGCGCCACCTGGGTGAACACCTCGCGGAACTCCTGCGCGTAGCGCTGGCCGTAGTTGGGCGGCATTTCCATGCCCACCAGCAGCACCCGCGCGCCGGCTTCGCGCGACAAGCGCACCATGCTGCGCAGGTTGTCGCGCGTGACGGACAGCGGCAGACCCCGCAACGCATCGTTGGCGCCGAGCTCGATGACCACCACCGCCGGTTGGTGTTGCCGCAGCAGGGCGGGCAGGCGGGAGCGTCCGCCCGAGCTGGTGTCGGCGCTGACACCGGCGTTGACCACACGGGCGTTCATCTTCTGGCTGCTCAGGCGCTGCGCCAGCAAGGCCACCCAACCGCTGCCGCGTCGCAGACCGTATTCGGCGCTCAGCGAGTCGCCCACCACCAGGACGACGGGCGCCGGGTCGCTGGCGGTGCTGGCCGCGGCCTGCGCCAACGCGCTCCCGATAGACCCCGTTGCCGCGGCCAGCAGGCTCAGCGCGTTAAAGTGACGTCGATTCAACTTGAGAGCCCTTCCATGTCCGAAGTGATGATTGCCGTGCAGCACGTGTTCAAGTCGGTGGTCGACTCCACGGGATCCCTGACGATTTTGCGCGATATCGATTTCACCCTGAACAAAGGGGAAACCGCGGCCATCGTGGGCGCGTCCGGGTCGGGCAAGAGCACGCTGCTGTCCATTGTGGCCGGGTTGGATACGCCCAGCAGCGGCACAGTTCACATCGATGGCGTCGATCTGTTCGCGCTCGACGAAGACCAGCGCGCCGCCCTGCGGGCGCAGAAGGTGGGCTTTGTGTTCCAGAGCTTCCAGCTGCTGGGCAACCTCACCGCGCTGGAAAACGTGATGCTGCCGCTGGAACTCGCCGGACGGCGCGATGCCCGCGCCGCGGCCACCGCCATGTTGCAGCGGGTGGGTCTGGGCGAGCGGCTTGCCAGCTACCCCAAGGTGCTGTCGGGCGGGGAGCAGCAGCGTGTTGCGCTCGCGCGTGCCTTTGTGGTGCAGCCCGCCGTGCTGCTGGCCGACGAGCCCACCGGCAGCCTGGACTTCGCCACCGGCGGCAAGATCATGGAGCTGATGTTCGATCTGAACCGCGAGCAGGGCACCACGCTGGTGCTGGTCACGCACGACCGCGCGATCGCCCAGCGCTGCGAGCGGCGCATCACCATCGAAGCCGGGCAGGTGGCCGATCTGGAAGCGGTGCTCTGAGGGATCAGGTCGTCGCCCGACCGCGCAGCCGCCGCCAGAGGGTGGCGACCTGTTCGGTCAGGCCCGGCGCGCTCGCCGAGCCGGCTTGCAGTGTGCTGACCAGCCGCGCCAGCACCTCGGCCTGGGCGGGAATCGGGCCGAAGAACAGCACCTGATCGCCACGCGCCAGCAGCATGGTGGGGAAGGTCTCGATGTCGATGTCGAGTTCGTCCAGCAGATCGGCCTCGTCTTCGATGTCCAGCCAGCGCCAGCGCACGTCCTTGAACTCGTGCGCTGCCTGTTCGACCACGGCGTGCCAGTCGCGGCAGGTGCTGCACCACTCGGCGCAAAGGCAGACGGCGGACAGGGTTTCGGAGGTTTCAGGCGGGTTGCGGGGCATGCCGGGATTCTCGCAGGCCTTGGCCCGTCGGCGCGCTGGCGGCTGCGTCGATAATCGGGCGATGTCTTCTCCCAAAGTGCTGTTCGGCTTTCACGCCGTGGGCGTGCGCCTGAAAACCGCGCCGCAATCCATCATTGAAATCTACTTCGAGCCGACGCGGCGCGACGCGCGCATGCGCCAGTTCCTGGAGCGGGCCCGGGAAGCCAACGCACGGCTCATCGAAGCCGATGGTCTGCGCATCGCCAAGCTCGCCGGCAGCCATGGCCACCAGGGTGTGGCCGCTCGGGTCGAAGCACTGCCCCAGGCGCATTCGCTCGACGAGCTGCTGGAGAAGCTGGAGGCCGATGGCGTGGCGCCATTGCTACTGGTGCTCGACGGCATCACCGACCCGCACAACCTGGGCGCCTGCCTGCGCGTGGCCGACGGCGCGGGCGCACACGCGGTGATCGCACCCAAGGACCACGCGGCCGGCATCAACGCCACCGTGGCCAAGGTGGCCAGCGGCGCGGCCGAAACCATGCCGTACTTCATGGTGACCAACCTGGCGCGCACCCTGGGCGAACTCAAGGAGCGCAACATCTGGATCATCGGCACCAGCGATGACGCCCCCAAAACGTTGTACCAGGTGGACCTCAAAGGCCCGGTGGCGCTGGTGCTGGGCGCCGAGGGCGAGGGCATGCGCCAGCTCACGCGCAAGACCTGCGACGAACTGGTCAGCATCCCGATGCGCGGCGCGGTGGAGAGCCTCAACGTGTCGGTGGCCAGCGGCGTCTGCCTCTACGAAGCGCTGCGTCAACGCAGCTGAACATGCCCACGGTGCGCGACTGGATCGGGAGCGCGAACCACATCGCCGTGCTCACCGGTGCGGGGATGAGCGCGGAGTCTGGCGTGCCCACGTTTCGCGACGCGCAGACCGGGCTGTGGGCACGGTTCAAACCCGAGGACCTGGCCACCGAGGACGCGTTTCGTGCCCACCCGCGCCGCGTGTGGGACTGGTACCAGTTCCGCCGCGACATGATCGCCCAGGTGGAGCCCAACGCCGGGCATCGGGCGCTGGCGGCCTTTCAGCAGCGCCACCCGGGCCGGCTCACGCTCATCACGCAGAACGTGGACGGCCTGCACCAGCGCGCGGGCAGCGCCGACGCGATCGCCCTGCACGGCAACCTGGCCGATGACCGTTGGCTGGACATGCCACGCGACTGTTGCCACCCCGAGTTC
>Ga0209343_10000512_pt1 | contig 54651 bp, 48 predicted proteins | sample RifCSPlowO2_02_FD_184026 | JGI IMG/M metagenome (GOLD analysis project Ga0209343, IMG submission 184026) | Groundwater microbial communities from Rifle, Colorado - Rifle CSP2_plank lowO2_0.2 (SPAdes) (version 2) | ecosystem: Environmental > Aquatic > Deep subsurface > Groundwater | place...
TGGGTGAAATGGACATCGGTAAATCCTCCCGTTTTCTGCAAAGGGTGCAGACAGGATTTTGCCAGATGCCACAAGGCTTGCAGAGGATTTCATGCTAAATTCTACCCACTCGATTTCACGAAGACCCAAAATATTCAGTAGATTCTCGTCGTACTGTGTATTGACATCTGATTCAAACGCTTGATGCCAAGCTTCCACCCAAACAGATTTGTCTGGCGCGCCGAATGCAACAATTTGCGGAAGTTGGGATGCCAAATACCCAGTTAGTTCTTGGGCTGTCGCATGATGATGGCAGAAAATGACAACCTTCTCTCCCTGACTAATCGTTGCCGCCACAGCTTTTTCCACCGCGATCATCTTTGAATGAACGCCCACTTTGCCGCGCAATTTTTTGATTTCGCGTAGCTGTTTTTCAACCAATGTTTTTTCGAGTTGGTCTAACCCAATAATCTTCTCGTGCAGGTCATTTATTTCATTGTCAAAATGCTGCCATCCAACGTGAAAACGTGGGTCATTCGTAGCGCTGGTCAATTCAGCACCCGCAACTTTGGCTACGCGCAACATACGATCCATGCGCAACATCAATTCCAATTCATCAGAAGTTGCTTTGGGTACAGAGATACTCCAATCCTCCCCTATACCTAATGTTTTTTGCTCTTTTGGCAGATCATCAATGCTATGGCGAATCACATAATGGCTAATTGACTCGATGGCTGCGCTGGCTTTATGAACCAGTTTTTTGGCAACATCATCCGAACTTCGTACGGCACTCCCCGTGTAAATATCTTCGAGTGCCCGACTAAAAATCCTGACGGCGCTATGCACATGATCTGCGCCGACCAGTGTCAGCATTCGATTCAGTTCATCCAGCCTGATGCTGAAAGGCGTTGCCGTTAAAATCAAGACGCGTTCAGCATATTTCTTCTGCTTTTTTAGTGAGCGGCTGAATGCCGTGTGTTCACCTTTGGCGCGATGCGCTTCGTCAACGATCAATAAATCGCACTTCAGGTTGTTGCCCGCAGCAACGTATGAATGCTTCACCACCTGGATTGAACCTGCTGGCAGGCGTTTTACCGCCCCCACTTTCACGCGCTTACGATGCACATCAGTTAAATTGGGCGCGCAACTTTGAAGCAATGCAACATGGGACTGCAACTCTTCCTCCCAGCGTCTAACCATCACTTCATTGGGCGCCAGAATCCGAACACTTCTCTTTTCACCGGCAGACGCGAATACCCACGCAACCAACGCAGCAACAGTAGTCTTGCCCAGCCCCACATCATCCGCGAGAAGCACACCTCCGCGAGTCGGTTCACCACAACATCCACCAAGACGTGCGAGGATGTCACGCGCAGTTAAGAATTGACGTTGCGTACTCTCAAACAAAAGCGGGCGATCGCTTGATTTGCTTGCCGCAACATAATTTTTTGGATTCGATAAGAATCGCCATTGCGTAGCGGAGAGATTGGGCAGATCATCAACTTGCATCGTCATTCCTCAAGCATCATGTTTTAAGCGCAACGCCAATTCTTCGGCTGCGAGCCGTGCCCCTGTTTCATCACTGCCGTTACGTTCGGCTTGGCGGTTAAAGGCTGCCATCAATAATCGTCCGTCACGTTGCAGAATTTCCAAAACGAACTCGTTTGAACCATGCTTTGCCAACGTTACTTGACCCGCCCAATTATCCACAACTTGCAGATGCTGGCGCGCGATGACGAATGCCTCAACCGAATAGCTGTCGGCTTGACCGGATTGCTCTTTGGCATACTCTTCCATGTCTTGATTTTCACCCGCTACTATTAGATCAGAATCCGCATCAGCATCTGTTACCGCTTTCCCTCCGTACTGTTCAATCAACAATTTATCCCGAATCGTTTGCACTTCTGATTCATCAATCTCGTCAGGAAAACTGCTTTCCCGTTCCGCTAATCTCCTTGCGTCAAACACATCTTTGATCAACTCTTCCGATTCGCATCGCAGCAACACCGATGCCGGTTGCCGCTTCGCATCAAGCCACCGGATTTGCGCTACGCGAAGACCGTCAGCGCCCGTCTTCCATTTGGTGATCGTTAACGGTTTATTGCGGCTCATAACTTGGCCAGTAACATCGCGCTCACTTTTACATTCGACGAGAATTACTTTACCGTCCCATGTTGCCTCTGCCCAGGAAATCAATCTTGAACTGCGCCGCAGTTTGTCCGTGCTTGTGGCGGCATCTTGACTATCTTCAAACTCGGTCAAATGTTCAAAAGGCCAAGCAGCTTGCTCGACGCAGACACCCAATTCAAAATTTTCAATATTGAGTTCGCCGCTTCGTACTTCTTCTCCCCAAGCGGCCTTGCTGAAATTGGCGGATGTCAGCAATAAACGTCGGGAATTCCCTCGCTTGAAGGCATATACCTTGGCGTGGCTCCAACGATCATCGCCCGTTTGGTGGTCGTCATGAAAATGATCGGTCTGTTTATTGTCATTCGGTTCATAACGAAGCTGCAACAAGCTGCTACCCGCCGCAATTAAGTTGTTCAATGTAGATGCGGGGAGCAGCCAGTTCTTTACCCAAGGATGATTTATATCAATCCAAACCAGTGAAATTCGATCCGGCTTACCCTCAAAATGTGCGCACCATTGATGTAATGCGTCTTCACTCCAAGAACCAACGAAGGGGCTGAGCACAGACGCACTCACCGCACCGCGCACAGCAGGAATAATGTTTCGAAGACCCGCAGCTCCCCATTGCTCGCGCTGTGAATGTTTGCCGGGGACGCTGGCAACAAAGGTGATGCCTTGCGGACAGTCTGCACGAGCTAACAAATCAATGAACCTGCCAACATGCGAGTCATCACCACACGACACCGCAAGCTCGCGCATAAAGCCGGGAAAAACTCCCCAACTGCTCAATCTTGTTTTTGAGGCTTGAGGCTGAAGCGGCAAACTCACGCGCCACGCCGCTTGAATTTGCCGCTTGAACGCAGAGTTCGTTAGATTCGCGGAAGAAATAATAATCTCAATATATTCGTTTCCATTTTTTGCCCAATGCAGCAGCCAAAGCTTTGCGTGTTGCACGGCTTTGTTATTCTTACCCACCGTTAGATGACGAATCGAGCGCCATATCCACCCGTACATTCCATCACTAACGGCGGCGGCTTCCTCACTTGATTCTTCTCGTAATGTCGAAGACACCACCACAATCCGACCATGCAATTTTTTGAGACAATCATCCAACTTAAGCAAAAAACAACTGCGCTCTGTACCCTCTCCATCCGGCTCATGATTCAACTTCAGCAGCACGGGCAACAGGTTCTCTACCAGAAAGCGCTCATCGGCACGGTCATACGTTGTAAATAGCGCAGCCTGAAGAGTGCAACCTTCAGGCGCACCGGATTGCAGCAGCGATTCCCATCCCAAACTTTCGCCGCTACTCATCGTATTCATCATCCGAATTGGCGAGCTCGTCAAGCAGTGCTTTGGGCATTGTTTTTAGCACACCACATTGCGTGGCAAGACGACACAACGACCACAAACGAAAACCATATCTTGAGGCAGAATTTGTGGGGGGTGTACCGGCTTCGACTCGCCCGTTGCGAAGCACAAACCAGTGCAAGCCACCTCCATAGGTTTCGTGATGCTGTAGCAATATGCGAAAACACTCGATAGGTTGATCTGTCGTAATCGCCCCGGCAAAACGATGTGCCGCCTCGATATGGCGCATTTGCATGGCGGGTACTTTGCGCCAGGCTTGCGCTGCTGCCAGCAACTCTTTGCAAACGCTCACGGCATTTTTATGTTGCGCGGCTTCTTTAAGCGCAATGTCGGGCTTATCTCGCAGCACTTCGGCAATAACATCCATCGCTGCCATGCCCGCATCTGCCAGTCGCGAGAAACTGTAAAGCCGCGCGATAATGGGATCGTCTTTGAACTGAATGCTTAAGTATTGGCACAGCTCAAGATGGTTAGTCGCCACAGATTTTTGAATTGCACGCACTACCTTGATTCGTTTTTGTCCTCGTGGGTCGTCGCCAAATATGATGGGCTTAAGAATCTCGGCCTCCGGCAACACCGCGAAATCATTTTTTTGACGAGGTAGCGTATTCACGTCAGCATTTTTTCCAGATTGAGCAAATCCTTTCCAGTGATTCAGCCACCAGTTGCATTCTTTGCCTCGACCTGTTTTGGCGCTCCTGCCAAGATCATCGCCAAGCTTTAGTTGCGCACCCTTTAATTTTGCGTCCAGCCATTTTGCCAACGCCATTGTTTTTGGCCCAGGAGTCCAGCCATCGCCTGCGGTCATGCCAGGCCACTTGCGAAACGCCCGGCGGTATCCGCCATACGTCCCTGTTTGCCGGTAGGCGCGAAATTGTTCGGGCGACATTCCAAAACGTTCAATGGATTGCTTGTTGATCCAAGGGGCGACGCGACGCTGCCCTGCCAATGAGCGTTGCTTCCAGTCTTCTTTTTCAAGCAGGGTAATTGTTCGAGCCACCCACATGAGCTCCAAGGGTCGCAGCCAAGCATATCGCTCGTTTTGCTCCTTGCGGGTACTCACCGAACGCCCACCACTGGCATGAAAAACCTGTTGGGACTGCACCAGACACCATGCCAGTATTGTGACCCAGCGACCATCTCGAATTCGGTTGCTAAAGTCTGGAGCGACAGCATCGGCGAATTGATCTAACAAGGCGCTTAGACCCAGAGCATCACCACGACGCACGACCAGAGGCTCCCAAGGCTCGGTGAAAAAGAAGCGCGGCACATTAATGGACGCATCAACTTTCTCAATCATTGTTGCTTACTCCCGCTAAACATACGCTCGGAAAGCAGCAGTGAAAACGACATCTATATCCACCGACAGGCGTGGCAGATCCTGCACGAAAAGGTTGAGTGCGGTGCCGCCTTTGAGCGCAAAATGCGGCGATTCAAAAATCACCGGTGCGACGGCAAGCAGCAGGCGGACTGTATCAACGTATTGGCGATCCATTATTTTTTCAGGCTCAGGAGTTCACCGCTGCGGGTGCGCAGCGTCCAGCGGCGATCACTGCCCATGCGCTGGCTATGCGGGTGGACAATCTTCGCCCAAGGCAGCTCAAGTTCATCGGCGAATTGGCGCGCCAGCCGGACTACCTTGATGCGGGAGCAGTGGGTGAGCAGGGTGTCGAGCACGTCAGGACGGGGATTGCGCAGGCTCTCAGTCAGGTGCATTGCCTCTTCCACCGATTGGTGCTTGCCAACATTGCACAGCATCTCCAGCAGCGCGCGTTCGGGGACGGATACCGGTGGACCATTCGGGGTTTCTGGTAGCGGCTGTATTCCAAAATCCGCAGGCAGTCCGGCATCGAACAGTTGGGTGGTCTGGTAACGGCAGGGATAGTGCGCCGTCAGCCAGGCTGGGATACGCATGGACTGATTGCCCCATAGCTCGATTTGATCGCGGACAGACAAGTTATGCCGGACGCCCCGCCAAGCGAGCGCCGTTTTGCCTCCGACATGCAAGCCAGGGGTACGCCTTGCCAGATACAACAAGCATCCGTCCCGGCTCGGTTGGTCACCGACGAGCAAATACACCCCGCGCGACAGATGCTGTAGCCATCCGCTCTTGGCGAGGTAAGAGGCCAATTGCGGGGAAACCTCGTGTTTAGCCAAGGTAGAGGTTTCCACGGGTTCACCGTGCGGCAGTGCATCAAGCAGTCTCTGTATTGAATTATTTGATTTAGTTAAAGCCATGCGCTAACTATGGCAAAAAATCCAAACAAATTCAAGTCAGTTGCTTGAAAAAGGAGCGCAATGCAAAGGGGTTTTCTCAATGCCGCTCATTGTGATAAACGAGCGTTGAATTTCACACACAAACCAGCCGTTCAAATAAATATACACTCGTTTATTTACCGCTAATCGCGCTTTCCCCAAGCCTGCGCCGTTTGATACCATCAACCTTGGAAACAGCGTTGATGGTATCGGGCGGAATGAAAAATAAAAATCATTTTGATACCATCAAAAATACCATTACCAAGGGCATGCTGCCCCACGAACAACGTATTTATCGGAGCTACAGCGTATTTCTGGCTTGATAATTCGGAATCATTGATAATTCGAAACAATACATCAACAAGCAAATAGTTTGTCGTTTAATAACAATCGATTGCAAGCAAGCCCTACTCCCACTCAATTGTTTCCTGCGCCCTGTAACCAGCATGGATACTGGGTTTGGCTCGTTGATCTTTCGGTAATACCGTCACCAATACCGTCAAAAATACGAGGCTTAGTATTCATGCGGGTTTCAGGGCGATGTTATAAAAATGCACCTTTCGCCATCTATCGAAGACTATCGGATTCATTGCATGCCCCAAAGATTCAGTTTGCCCGCCCATGGAACTGGCAAATCCGGATTCGCTGATACCGTCAGCGGCAATCAGACATAAGCAGCAGTTGCAATGATATGCGAAAGTCCTTGCGATTTATACTTCGAAACAGCCTTGGTTAAGTGCCCCTCACTGCGAAACCATCCTCTCCCTCGCAGGATCAGGCCAACCCTTCTTGCTCTACAGTAAATCCTGCCGTTGCAACCGCCTCCCCCAGTTCATCCCAGCCTGCCATCTGTGCAAAATGGCGAATACGCTCCAAGGTGTGGGGTGTAGCCTTCTTACGGCGCTCTTCCGGGACGTTATCGGGATGCATGACGGTGCATGGAAGGAGCACATACCCAACCGACAGTGCTTCCCGTGCGAGTACTGCTGCGATTCTGAAGCCACCCTCGTCAATATCACCCCAATGGCAAACCGGCACACCATTGGGCAAATCATGCAACAACCGGACATACATAGCGCGCCATGCCGGTGACGGCATGCCGGCGGTGTAAATCAACAGGATCGGTTCATCACAACTCCGCTTCGCCTCACTATGAAATGTCGTCAGGTTTTCGATAGTCATTATCATGGTTGGAATACTTGCCAATCGTTTCACAGTACCGGCTGGCAATCCTGTATAAGGACGATCCAGAAGAGCCGTCACCCGCTCACGTTCGATCGTCACGTTTCCAGCCAATCGTACCGGATGTTCTTCCCTGAAAAGCCCCAGTTCCTGCCATACCGCAGCCGGCTCTCGAACTTCAGCTTCGATATTGTTTGCCAGCAAGACATCTAGGGCGCCAGTGATACGCTCGATACGCTTGCTGTCATTGAACAACCGCGCACTTGCCTCCCGTACTGGCATGGAAATCACTTCGCCGCTAATCTCGTGTCGAAATACCTCAATGGCACGTATTGCATCAAGCCAGTCCGACACGCTATCAGGCCCCAAGCCTCTGGCCTTCCGCAATTTCCTCCAATGTGCCATCAACTCTTGAACCACGGAAAACCGTACTGCGAAAGGCGCTAATTGCACCTCGGCCTGGTCAACTTGATCCTGCACAAGCACTACCCCGAGAAATCCGGCAAGTTTTCCGGCGTTCAACAGGTCAACTCGCCGAATAAAACCATCCTCCGTGTGTTCGTTGTCCCACTTCAATTTTACCGCCCCTTCCACTTGGGCGGCACGCATCGTTGTGTCGAATGATTCCTTTTTCTGGAGCGACGTAAAACTTCGATAATCGGCAAGATGGGACGCGGTCAAAGCGGCTTGTCTCGATCGTCTGCCGGCAGATTCCTTTTCTCCTGCCGACAAAAGCTTTTCAAGAAGCAAGCGAGCCTGAGTATCCATTATGTTGCCAACCCGACCTGATCCTCTTGAAGCACAGGACGAAACCTCATTGCGGCAACTTCCCTGTCAATCAATTCCAGATTGAACTCTGGCAGGTCTTCTCTGAACCGGGATCGCACCTGCGCCGATACGTCATGCCCCTCGATCATTACAGCATTGTTGTCCGCATCGCGAAGAATGTCGTAATAGCGGTGCAGGAAGGCGGTCAATATCCCCAGGTTCTCGCCGGGGCTGGCCATGAAGACCTGTAGGCCAAGTTCTTCCAGGTAGCGCATGGTGGCAATGATGTTGGTCATGTCCATCTTGTTGAATGCTTCGTCCAACAACATCAGGCGCAAGCCATCCCGGCTTCCCCGATCGAGCCGATAGGCCGAAGCCAATGCAGCCCCGGCAATGACATATAGCGGCGCCCGATGCTCGCCCCCGGAGCCGGGACCAAGCCGCTTGCTCAAATGGCCAACTACCTTGGTTGCCTGGGTCAATGGATCCTCTCGCAGGATCTCGATATCGAACTCGAAAAATTCCCGATAATCATCCAGCGGACTGCGTACTCCCGCCGCCCCGGGAGCAACCTTGTCCTCAAGAAGCTGCTTGAAGGCTTCCGGAATTTCACCGGCGCCACCGAGAAGGTCCTGGGTCGGTCCGAAGGCGGCGACATCCTTGACGAACTTGAGCAACGACTCAAGCTGAGGCCTGACAACACGACGAAACCGATACCGCTCGCCATTGGAAAACGCAGGGCAGGTTTTCAATACCGCGTTCAGCCTGTCCATGGTTTCTTCTAGCCATTCCAGATTGTTGCTCAAGGCGATCGCCACGTCGTTGCGGAAGGTTTCTTGTGAAGTGCGGTAGGCCGCATCCATCTCTTCCTTGAAGCCGGCCAATTCCGTCTTGTCCAAACGCTCCAGCAAGCCGGTAAGCCAGGCCCTCGCCTTCTTCCATTCAGTCGCCGCATCCTGCGGGACTTGTTCACGATACTTTTCAAGGAAGGTGCCGAACTCCCCCATTCCTTTTGCGATGGCTCTGTTCATGCGCTGATTTGCCAGTCCTTGTTGATCGTTCGCATGTTCGACCATTTCGGAATATCTGGTATCGAAGCGTTCCAGTAACGAGTCCCACTGACGAGACCAGAATTCGCTATCGTATTCCGGATGGTGTCGTGCCTTCTCCGCCTCCGCAACCGCACGATTCAGGTTTTCCCTTGCTCTTGCCTCCTCGCTGATACGATTTTCAAGTTCCTTTTCTGCTCGCCCTTTGGCCAAAACCATAGGTTCAACCCCCGATTCCAGTTGTCCAGCCTGAGTATTCCAGTGTCGCTCCTGCTCTCCAATCCTTACATATTCGGCATCGGCACGCCCCTCCAATTGTTGCGTTTTGGCGGCCACATCGCGCTTCGCCAGCTCCATCTCTCCCCACGCGCCAAGGACATGTTGCATGACCAGTTTTTCGTTGGCGATCTGCTGCATGGACTCCATGATTTTTTTCAAGTCGTGCTGCAATCTCTCCAGCCGTTCAACTTCCCGTTTGTGCGTATTCCATTCCGTCTGTATGGCGTCGCGCTGACCGGAGCCTCCCGCCCCTATACGGAATTGATCCGGACGAACTGGCCGGAGACGGTCTAAGTCGCCTCCGGAAAGAAGCATCCCGTCCCGGGTCAGCGTTCTTCTACCGGCGAGAGCTTCGGCATCCGTAGTCGCTTGCATCAAATCACCGAATTGACGCCGGAGATAGGCGACCGCAGCAGGATGCTCACCTTCGATCAATTCGGCCACGGAACCGGAAGCGGCCTTGCCAAACGACTGGCGACTTTCAAGCGCCATTTTGACGCCGTAGATTTTCATCCTCCGGTAGATTTGATACGCCTTCTTTTCCTGCTCCTGCTCGGCAGGAATCAGCAAGGATTCAATGTGCGGGCCGAGGTAAGCCTCGATGACCGGCTGCCAATCAGGATCGGTAATCCGCACCAAGTCACAGACGGGTATAGGATTCAGCCCGTGATCCCGCAGTTCGGTGAGTAACCGTTGGACATCGTGGGACAACGGCGGACGCCCTTCCTTGACACGCTTGAGCGCCGCTTCCGCCAACAATAGAGACCCGCTGGCCGCCACAAGTTTGCCCTCCAGCGCGCTCCCCTGCTGAAACAGATCGTTGTATACCTTCTCCGCCAATTTCAGGGCTGGCCGCAGAACCGCCGCAATCTCTTCTCCATTTCGCTGCCCCAGTTGACCTGTCAGTGTCTCAAGCTCCCCAGAGGCTGAACGCAAAACCGATGCATGAGCCTCAAGAAATGGCGATCCCACAGTCTCGTCGAAAGTCCTGCGCACCAAACCCAGGCTGGCGCGAAGCTCATTGTGTTTCCCCTTCTCACGTTCGGCAGCCGTCTGAATTTCGGACTGGAGCAAGCCGTAATCCTTATGGGCCGCGTGAGCTTCGCGGATTTGCCGGTATCGGGTAGCTTCCGCCTTAGCTTGCCTGACCTGCTCGACGAGTGCACCGTGTTCGATTTTCTTGGCCTCAAGAGTTTCTTCCGCTGTAGTCTTGGCTTCGCTCGCCTGTTCGGCAAATTCACGCGTCACTTCGACGGCGGCCATTTTGGCAGTGGCCCCCCAAGTTGCAGCCCGGCGCGACTCCTCGGCAGCCTTGGCAAACTCAGCCTCGACAAGCTGGCCATCGGCGATCTTGGCCTGAACTTGCGCCACCAGTTCGGCCAGACGCCGGAAGGACTCCGTCACCTCGCGGAATTTCTTGACATTGGTGGGGCGAGACTCAAGAACGTCGTTCCTTACGATCTGATCAACTGTCTTGTCGAAACGCATGCGCAACGCGAATCGAAAAGCGCGGGTAAAGGAATCCGTATGGGGCGGACTCCCCGAACCCCTCAACGCCAGAAGGGCAGCCTGGATATAACGCTGGGCATCATTGAAAAAAGGATCTTCGCCGGAAACACGTGATCGCTCCATAACCTGGTGTCGAAAAGTGCCCCACTCCCTCGGGCGTTCCTCGCCGTTTACAACTTCTATATGGTCAGCCATTGCCAGCTCTATGCCAGGAAGAATGTAGCGGCCAAGGACTTCATGATTTTCCTTATCCGCTGCTGCATGGATGCAGACTCCCATGGATAGTGGCGCGCCAGTTTCCGAATCCCGCCAGATCAGCGTAATGTAAGTCGTGGCGCTATCCCGGGCGCGATGCTCCGCGCTTTCGCCGTATTGCCCGAGGCAGTAGGCTCGCAACGAACGCGTGGTCGCCTGCTCATCGGCTTGCGCGTTCAACGCCACTAAGCGGCTGTTGGCTCCCAGCATGGCAATCTGAACGGCATCCAGCATCGAACTCTTGCCGCTGCCATTCGGGCCGAATATTCCGGTGATCTCGTTCAAGCGCAAATCCTGACGCTCGAACAGGAAGAACTGAACGACCCGTATATGTTCCAGATATTTCATATCGCCTCCCTCTCCCCGTCGTTCGCGTCATCCGCCTCCGGTTTGCTTTCGTTTGGCGCATCGTCCGGTGACGTAACAACATGCCACTGGGCAAGCCGCTGCAATGCTGCTTCTCCCAGCAGATTCACGATGGCCGGACGAATCACTACCACGTAGGGTTGGCTTGTTGCCACTCCTGCATCGCCATCGCCGCCCGCCTCTTCGGATTTCTTCGCGATTCCCCAGCGCTTCATAGTCTTCATGAGGGAATCGAGCTCCCCTTTTGCAGGTAACTCGCGACTAGTCATCAAACGATATTTCTCTTCGAGTTCGACCAGGTCACAGACAACCTCCCCATCATCTGTCAGTTGACCGATGCGTGCCGCTTCGTCATAGATGGTACGCAATACCAGTGCCAATACGGTCTGCGACACCGAGGCCGTGCCCGCCTTCTCGTGCCGGGGCTGCGCAAAGGCATAGCGTAATTGGCGATTGACCTCGATCGTGATACCCAGTGGCGCTAGTGCCTGCTTGAAGTCCCGCTCATATCGCTCAATCATCCAGTAGGCGGTCCGGCTGTGCCGGTCGGCGTAATAGATAACCTGCTCGACTACCAAGCGGTAAGCGGCAGCCTCAAATTCTTCCGCCGTATGTTGCCCATCTGTTCGAGCTGCGATGTTCTCCCAGAACTGGCTCATTTTTGTTCCTTCTCCCTTTTCTCCGCGCTACGAACCTCAATCGTAAATGGTCGGCCAGATAAAACCTCTCCCGCAATTTCTTCAGGCGCGTCGCTCATACAAATCCGGAATCCTCTCGCCACGGTCATGGCCGACAACTGAAGCCTCCGGCTTGGGCTGCTCATTGCCAAGCCAACGGAAGCCAATGTCTGATAGCTGCGTATGTCCCGTATGGAATCAAGCGACAGCACATCGTTTGTAATGCTTGTCTGCCCATCAAGCTGACGGTGCACATACTCTGCCAGCTTCGGTAGTGTAATTGATCGCGACTCCCTAGCCCGCAGCATGATCCTTGATTTCGCCAGTTGCATATCGGATGGGACTTGGCGACGCAAGATTGAAGGAACAGAGCGTTCGTTTTGCTTGCGCGGTTCCGCCAAGCTCTCGCCGCAGACCATTTCTCCCGCTGGAAAGGGATCACCCAGTATAGGAAGTTGATTCGACAAGGCTGCAGCAATTGCGCGTTTGACCATGTGGTCAACAGGCCTGAGCGAACGTAAACGGTAATCGAGAAATGCGAGAGCCCGGCGATTGGCTCGCCGGATTTCATCATCGAGGCGATCCAGGTACTCATCAATGCGTCGCAATTCGAACAGCCTATAAATATCCTTCTCGAAAAGCTGTTCTGCCTTGCGCCTGTCGCCGGCACAACGCTTGGCTTCGTACCACGAGATCAAACGCGCCCGGTGCTGCTCGTTTCCATGGAGTTCTTCCACTGTTCGTAGAATCTGCGGGCGGCGGGACAGAGGATGTTCACGCGTGCGCAACTCTCGGTAGTCACCAATGAAAACCTGCTCGATATAGTCATTGAAGAACCGCTGGACATACTGGGCCGTAGTGATTTCTACATTCATGGAATCCATGATGTCCCGGATGTTGGTGCCGGTATTGCGCACATGTTCCAGAAGATTCCGCGCTTGCTCGGCTGTTTCGGCCAGTGTATCGCCTTCTGCCTTACCTTCTGCCACCTGCTGGATATTGAGGTCAATCGAACGAATCTTGCCCGAAACGAATACCGGCCCGGTCTCAGCAAAGGACACCAGCACCGTAAGAAACTGGCTGACCGCTGGCCGCATGGTGACCTTCTTTTCCACGCCGTGCCGTTCCAGCCGGAACCAGCCGCTGTCCGCGAGGTAGTTGAAAACGGCATTAGAACGAATGGCAATGGGCGTTCCCGGCGTATGCCCTTCTTCCTCTTCCCACATATCCTGCATCAAAAGTTCATCCTCGATGTCCTGCATCAGGTCACGCACGGCAAAACCATGACTGGGTGGCAGGGGAGCATCGGGACCAAAACGCTTGTCGTGCAGGCGGCACAACATGGCCCAGTAACGATGGCGATTCGTTGAGGCCAACGGGAAGAACAACTTGTCGGGTAAACGTTCGAATAGAAGATGGGCAGCAGTTCTGCCACCAAGACGCTGTGATACCGTCGTCGGCTCCGAAATAGCCATGGTCTCATCCCCTCGATATTGGCGACCGCGAACTGTTAGTCTGGCTGTTGCTGTGTCTTGGTATTCGTTGCTGCCATGATGTCTTGTATGAAATTCCACCAAGGCGCCACAACAACTATCAACTCGGGCTACTGTATTATTGAAATATCCTTTGAACTAACGATATCAGCCCCCTCCTGATACCGTCAGCACTCCAACCAGTTCGGCTGATCTTCATGAAAGCCCAAAGCAATCACAACGACACAACCGTAACAAGAATCCTCTATTACCGGTGCAAGTCCATCAGGCTGTCACAATATGAAAGTCAGTCGCCTTGGCAATCGGGCGCACATGGTTTTTTTCGCGCCTCATTTCGACGATGCCGTAGTTGGACATGGTTTTAAGTGTTCGTGAAAGATTGCCAGGCTTGCGCCCGGTCATTTCCGCCAAAGACGAAATGGACTCCGGCTGCGAGTCCTTGATCACATGGAGCAGCGCGCGATTGTCATCGCTGAGCACTTCAGCCAGCGACTTCATGGAAGTAAACCATATCTTTGGCTCGCTTGGCTTCGGCTTATACTCGCCCTTGGCAATCGCATAAAGGCGCTCACGAATCTTTTCTTGCGGCATGATGCCTATCACGATGCTTTTCATTTTTCCGTCTCCTTCAATACTCGATCCACATCCGTGAAAAAATCCCGCAGTAACTGATAGGCATCCTTGAATTCGTAAGGCACGCCCTTATCGGAAATGTGCCGATGCTTATGGTCATAAGGCAATATTTGCCCGGCAAACTTGAAACGACCGAATGGCTTGACCGCATGAGCATTGTCGTAGCCCATCACTCGTTCACCGCTTTGCTCATGCAATGTTAAGGCATAGCGAATGCCGTGAGGCATCAAAACAGTGGACTCAACGCGCCATGCGTGAATCTCAACCCAGTAACCACGCTCCTGCTGAACGATGTTGCCGTTCAAATCAAGCAGCGTATTAATGCCGTTATCTGTCCGCATGCGTTAGTGTATCAACTGATGATAAAGTTCGCCACTCTACAAGCCAAGGCATTGCGCCAGTTCCGATATTTTAATGAACGAGCATTGAGCTTCACCCATAAGCCAGCCAGTTACATCAAATTTTACGGAAGCCCGTTCTCGAATGTCCTTATTCCCACTCTATCGTAGCCGGCGGCTTGCCGGAAATATCGTAGACGACGCGGTTGATGCCGCGCACTTCGTTGATGATGCGGTTGGAAACTTTGCCGAGCAACTCGTAAGGCAGATGTGCCCAGTGCGCGGTCATGAAGTCCTGGGTCTGTACCGCGCGCAAGGCGACCACCCATTCGTAGGTGCGACCGTCGCCCATCACGCCGACGCTCTTGACCGGCAGGAAAACGGTGAAGGCCTGCGAGGTTTTTTCGTACCATGACTTGCCGTCTTCAGCCTTGGTGTTGTTCAGTTCCTCGATGAAAATCGCATCGGCGCGGCGCAGCAGGTCGGCGTATTCGCGCTTCACTTCGCCGAGGATGCGCACCCCGAGGCCGGGGCCTGGGAACGGATGGCGGTACACCATGTCGTGCGGCAGGCCCAACGCAACACCCAGCTCGCGCACTTCGTCCTTGAACAGTTCGCGCAACGGTTCGAGCAGCTTGAGGTGCAGGCTTTCCGGCAGGCCGCCGACGTTGTGGTGCGACTTGATGGCGTGCGCTTTTTTGGTTTTCGCGCCTGCGGATTCGATCACGTCCGGGTAGATGGTGCCCTGCGCCAGCCACTTGGCTTGCGGCAACTTCTTGGCTTCGCGCTGGAAAACCTCGACGAATTCGCGACCGATGATTTTGCGTTTCTGTTCCGGGTCGGTCACGCCAGCCAGATGCCGCAAAAACTCCTCGCTGGCATCGACATGGATGACTTTCATGTGCAGGTGATCGGCGAAAGTTTCCATCACCTGCTCCGCTTCTTTCAGGCGCAGCAGGCCGTTGTCCACGAACACGCAGGTCAACTGGTCACCGATGGCGCGATGGATCAGCGCCGCCGCGACGGAGGAATCCACGCCGCCGGACAGCCCCAGGATCACTTCGTCCTTACCGGCCTGGGCGCGGATTTTCTCCACCGCCTCGCCGATGTAGTCCGGCATGTTCCAGTCATCTCCGCAGCCGCAGATGTCATGCACGAAACGCCAGAGCAGCGCCTTGCCCTGCGGGGTGTGGGTCACTTCGGGATGGAATTGCACCGCATAGAAGCGGCGCGTCTCGTCCGCCATCGCGGCGTATGGCGTGGCCTCGTTGGAGGCAATCGCCGAGAAGCCCGGCGGCAACGCCGTCACCTTGTCGCCGTGGCTCATCCACACGTCGAGCAGGCCATGGCCTTGCGCGTTGGTCTTGTCCTGAATGCCGCGCAGCAACGCGGAATGACCCTGCGCGCGGATTTCCGCGTAGCCGAATTCGCGCATCTTGCCGCTTTCGACCTTGCCGCCCAACTGCGCAGCCATCGTCTGCATGCCGTAGCAGATGCCCAGCACCGGTACGCCCAGATCGAACGTCACCTGCGGAGCCTTGGGTGTTTCGTCTTCGTACACCGAGTTGGGGCCGCCGGAGAGAATGACGCCGCTCGGCGCAAAGGCGCGAATGTCGGCTTCCGGCATGTCCCACGGATGCAGCTCGCAATAGACATGGGCTTCGCGGACGCGGCGCGCGATCAGCTGGGTGTACTGGGAGCCGAAATCGAGGATGAGGATTTTTTTGTGCATGTTAAAACCTGGGAAGGGTGAAGGGTGAAGGGAGAAGGGATCGCGCCTGCGGCGCTCAAGGGAGAAGAAGATGTGCCGGTTTTACCCTTCCCTCTTTCCCCTTCTCCCTTCCCGCAGCTAGTCTATATGATAATTCGGCGCTTCCTTGGTGATCTGCACATCGTGCACATGCGATTCGCGGATGCCGGCAGCCGAGATTTCGACGAACTCGGCTTTGGTGTGCATCGTGGCGATGTCGCCGCAACCGAGGTAGCCCATGCTGGAGCGCAGCCCGCCCATCAGTTGGTGGATCACCGCCAGCACGCTGCCTTTGTAGGGCACGCGTCCTTCGACGCCTTCCGGCACCAGTTTGTCCATGTTGCCTTCGCCTTCCTGGAAATAGCGGTCGCTGGAGCCCTGCTGCATCGCGCCGAGGCTGCCCATGCCGCGATAGGACTTGTAAGAGCGTCCCTGGAACAGCTCGATCTCGCCCGGCGCTTCTTCGGTGCCTGCGAACAATCCGCCCAGCATCACCGCATGTGCGCCCGCCGCGATCGCCTTGGCGATGTCGCCGGAATAACGGATGCCGCCGTCGGCGATCAAGGGCACACCGGTGCCTTGCAAGGCTTTTGCGACATTCTGGATCGCGGCGATCTGCGGCACGCCGATGCCCGCGACAATACGCGTAGTGCAGATCGATCCCGGGCCGATGCCGACTTTCACGCCGTCCGCGCCGTGATCCAGCAGCGCCTGCGCCGCGCCTCCGGTGGCGATGTTGCCGCCGATCACATCGACCTTCGGGTAATTGTTCTTGGCCCATTTGACGCGATCCAGCACGCCTTGCGAATGCCCGTGCGCGGTATCCACCACAATCACGTCCACGCCCGCCTCGGCCAGCAACGCGACACGCTCTTCCGTGCCCTCGCCCACGCCGACAGCCGCGCCAACACGCAGGCGGCCGAGGCTGTCCTTGCAGGCCAGCGGATGTTCGCTGGATTTCAGAATGTCTTTTACCGTCATCAGACCGCGCAGTTCGAATGCATCGTTGACCACCAGGACGCGCTCGATGCGATGTTTATGCATCAGGTTGCGCGCCTCCTCCAGGCTGGCATTTTCCCTGACGGTAATCAGCCGGTCGCGCGGTGTCATGATGTTCTGGATCGGCTGATCCAGATTGTTTTCGAAGCGCAGGTCGCGGTTGGTGACAATGCCCACCACTTGCTTGCCCTGCACCACCGGCAATCCGGAAATCCGGTGCTGGCGCGTCAAACTCAAAACGTTGCGCACCGTCATGTCCGGCGTGATGGTGATGGGATCCTTGACCACGCCGCTTTCGAAACGCTTGACCTTGGCGACCTGGGCGGCCTGCGCCTGGGCTGACATATTTTTGTGCACGATGCCGATACCGCCTTCCTGCGCCAAGGCAATCGCGAGGCGCGACTCCGTGACGGTGTCCATAGCGGCGGACAGCAACGGGATGTTCAGGCTGATGTTGCGGGTCAACTGTGTGCGCAGGGTGACGTCGCGCGGCAATACGTTGGAATAGGCGGGGACGAGCAGAACGTCGTCAAAGGTCAGTGCTTTTTGAATGATGCGCATGAAACATGCTCCCGGCAAAGCGCGCATTATACGCATGCCGCGAGGGCCGGTAAATTGCTTATGCTCACAGGGGTAAAGGCAAGGTTCCCCAAAGGGTAAAGGGCATTGCGCCGCAGGCGGCAATGACCATCCGGCATAGCTCGAAAATTGCTACCTGCTCCCCGCCATGTCAGTTGGCTGGCATCAACGCGCTTCACAGCGATATTCGTTGGATTTAAGCCCCGCCGCCCGGAGATTTCGGGTGGGACAGCAATTCCATGAAATTCCCAGGCATCGGAAAAATGATGGTATTGGACTTGTCTCCGGCGATGGCGGCGAGCGTCTGCAGGTAGCGCAACTGCATCGCCTCCGGCTGTTGCGCGAGCATTTGCGCGGCCTGCAATAGCTTTTCCGAGGCTTGCAATTCGCCTTCGGCGTGGATCACCTTTGCGCGCCGCTCGCGCTCCGCTTCGGCCTGCTTGGCGATGGCGCGCACCATCGATTCGTCGATGTCCACATGCTTGATCTCCACATTGGCCACTTTGATGCCCCAGGCGTCGGTCTGCGTGTCCAGCACCTGCTGGATGTCGAGGTTGAGCCGTTCGCGCTCGGCCAGCATCTCATCCAGTTCGTGCTTGCCGAGCACCGAGCGCAGCGTGGTCTGCGCCAACTGGCTGGTGGCGTTGAGAAAGTCTTCGACCTCGATGACCGCCTTCTGCGGATCGATGACGCGCAGATACACTACCGCGTTGACCTTGACCGACACGTTGTCGCGCGAGATCACATCTTGGGTCGGCACATCGAGCACTACGGTGCGCAGGTCGATGCGCACCATCTGCTGGACGCCGGGAATCACCAGGATCAGGCCAGGCCCCTTGACCTTCCAGAAGCGGCCGAGCATGAACACCACGCCGCGCTCGTATTCGCGCAGGATGCGAAACGACGCGGCGACCAGAGCTAGGATCACCAATGCGATGCTGCCGAACCCGAATTCGAACATGATTATTCTCCTTTTGTTTCCATGGGTTTGACCTGAAGAACCAGGCCGTTGCGTGCCACAACGCGGACTTTCTGCCCGCGCTGCAAAGGGGATTCCAGTTGTACGCGCCAGCTTTCGCCATGCACCCGCGCCCACCCTTCGGTTGCGGCATCCGCCAGCATTTCGCCGACGCTGCCGATCAAGGTCTCGCCGCCGCTTACCACGCTACGCCGGCGCGCCTTCAGCGCCATCCCGCCGACCAGCCCGAGCAGCAGCGCGCTCGACACGGCGATGCCGACAATCAGCCCCAAAGGAATACCGAAACCCGGCAGTTCGGTGTCGATCAGAATGATCCCGCCGACCACGAAAGCGATGACGCCGCCGATGCCGAGCACGCCGTAGCCGGGAAAAAACGCCTCCGCGACCATGAACGTAACACCCAGCAGGATCAGCGCCAGCCCGGCGTAGTTCACCGGCAACAAATTCAGGGCATACAGCGCCAGCAGCAGGCAGATCGCGCCGAGCACGCCGGGCACGCCGAAGCCGGGCGAGGTGAATTCGAAGAACAGCCCGTAGACGCCGATCATCATCAGGATCAAGGCGATGCTGGGATCGGTGATGACCGCCAGCAGCCTGGCTCGCCAGTCCGGTTCGTAACTGAGCAATTGCGCATCCGCGGTCGCCAGCAGGACTTCCCGCCCGAGCGCATTCACCCGCTTGCCGTCGAGTTGCAACAACAGTTGCGGCAGATCGGCGGCGACGTAATCGACCACCTTGAGCTTCAGCGCATCTTCGGCGGGCAGGCTGACCGCCTCGCGCACCGCCTGCTCGGCCCATTCCGCATTGCGCCCGCGCATCTGCGCCAAGCTGCGGATATAGGCGGCGGCATCGCTGACCTGTTTGCGGCTCAATGTTTGTTTGGAGTCACCTGCCTGAGCCAGGGCATCATCGGGTTTCGTTTTTTCCGCACCCGGCGCTGGCTTGTCCGGCGGTGAAAAATCGGGCGGTGCACCGATCTGCACCGGGGTGGCGGCACCGAGATTAGTGCCCGGCGCCATCGCGGCGATGTGGCTGGCATAGAGGATGTAGGTTCCGGCGCTGGCGGCACGCGCGCCGCCCGGCGCGACATAGGTTGCCACCGGCACTTCCGAGGCGAGGATCGCCTTGATGATCTGGCGCATCGAGGTATCGAGGCCGCCCGGCGTATCCATTTGCAGCACCGCCAGTTGCGCCTGTTCCTCTGCGGCATGCGCCAGGCCGCGCACGACATAGTCCGCTGTCGCGGGGCCGATCGCACCTTCGATCTTCAGCACCATCACCGGTGGCGTTGCCGCCATCAGCCATCCTGGCGCAAGCAACAACGCCAGGAAAAGTGCAATTTCGCGTGCTCGTATTCTCATATCCTGGCGGCCCTCACCGTCGATCAAGAATAACAAGAGGCGGATCGGCTTGCTTCCGCGCCGGTATCACTGGCTGGCACCCTATCCCTTCACGGGTTACAGGTCAATAAGCTAAATACCCACAAGCGGACTACTCGGATGAACTCTCCGGCAACGAAAAATCATGACTAACCATGCCTGCGATATCCCAGCAAGCCGACCAGCGCGCGCACTGCGCCATAGCTTAGACGCGCGATCAGGCGGCCAAAAAAATTGCGGTTCCCGCAGTATTCATCGCCGATACGTATTGCATCGCTGCCAATCGCGGCCAGCAAGCTGGCACGCAACTCTCCCGCAAATCCGGCATCCTGCACGGCAAGATTCGCCTCGCGCGCCAGCAGCAGGCTGAACGGGTCGATATTGGAAGAGCCGACAGTCGCCCACTGCCCGTCCACCACGGCGACCTTGGCGTGCAGATAGCTGGCCTGATACTCGTGGATTTCTACGCCCGCAGCGAGGAACTGGCCGTAAAGCGCATGTGTCGCATAATGCTGCAAGCGATACTCGACCTTCCCCTGCAACAGCAACACCACCCGGACACCGCGCCGCGCCGCGTGCTTCAAGGCGCGGCGAAAAACACGGCCCGGCAAAAAATAGGCATTGGCGATAATGATTTCGCGTTGTGCGCCGGTAATAGCCTTCAGATAGGCGCGCTCGATATCGCGCCGGTGGTGCAAATTGTCGCGCAACAACAAGGCGATCCCGGGCGTCGCAATGCGTTCGGCCCTGTTCATGACAAGCAACCTGAATTCTTTGCCGCGCCGGCGCAAATTAGCCCATGACACCAGTGCCCACAAATGCCGCATGGCAACATGAATTTCGCCGGCCACCGGGCCTTGCACGCGCACCGAATAGTCCAGTCTCGGCTCGCTGAAATCGCGGTATACGGGGATATCGTCAATGATATTGACCCCCCCGGCAAAAGCCACCTCCCCGTCCATTACCGCCAGCTTGCGGTGCAGGCGCAGCAGGCGGCGATGACGGCTGCGGCGCAAGGTAAAGGGGGAAATCTCGCGCCGGAACCATTGCACCTCGACTCCCGCCAAGCGCAACTCGTCCACCCTATGCTGCGGCAATTCCGCCGAACCGAAGCCGTCCAGCAAAACGCGCACCGCCAGCCCGCGTGCGGCAGCGCGCCGCAAGGCATCGGCGATCATGCGCCCGGTATTGTCTGCGGCAAAAATGTAGGTCTCCAGATAAATCGAATGCTGCGCGGCATCGATATCGGCACACAATTGCGGAAAAAATTCCGTGCCGTTTTGCAACAGCGTGAGCCGGTTTCCGGCAACCTGGTGCTGGCCGTTCATGACGCTCCAACCGGCTCATGCCGCTTCAACCGCGCCGAAAGCGCGGCATGATCGGACAGGCGCTGCCAATCCCCCCCGACATGCACATCGCTGTGCAGCACGCTGAAACCGCGCACATAAATGCGATCCAGGCGCAGCAGCGGCAGCCTGGCCGGATAGCTGCGTGCCGGCATTCCCGCATGAAGGTGAAAAACATCATGCATGCCCAGTTCGCTCGCGATAGATCGGCTCATATTGTTGCGCCAATCGTTGAAGTCCCCGGCGATGATCAGCGGCACATCGGGCGGAATCATGCTGCGCACATATTCGATCAGCGCCCTGGTTTGCATGCGCTTGCCCTTGGCGAACAAACCGAAATGGGCGCACACGCAATGCACGAGCTGCCCGCCAATTTCGATCTCGCAGTGCAGCAGCCCGCGGCTTTCGAAGCGATGGGCGGAAACGTCCATATTCCGGGATTGCAGGATCGGGAAGCGGCTGAGGATCGCGTTGCCGTGATGGCCTGCCTCATAGATGCAATTCTTGCCGTAAGCAAAATGCGGCCAGACTTCTTCCGCGATAAACTCGTGCTGCGCGCCGCCAGGGTAGTTATGGAAACGCTCGGCATGGTGCGTATGCTCGCCTTGCACTTCCTGCAAAAACACGATGTCGGCATCCAGCTCGCGCAAGCGGTCGCGCAGCTCGTGCAATACCACGCGCCGGTTGAAATGTGAGAAGCCCTTGTGGATATTGTAGGTGGCGACTTTCAGCATGTTTTCGCTAACGGGCAGGGCGAAGTTGCCATCCCTGATGATGAAACCAATGGGGGGCGCAATTCATCGCGCCCAAGCGGTGTTGCGAATCGTTCGTTGTTTCATGCGTTACGCGTTGCCGGTGCCGCGCGTCGGCAGGCCGATCTGTTTGGCGAAATCCAGCATGCGCCGGATCGGTAGCACGGCGCGCGAGATGAGCGCCGGGTCGACAAGGATTTCGTTCTTGCCTGCACCCGCAAGGGGTAGGCCGGTGGGTACCCCGCCGCTACTCGGCGACCCTCCCGCACTCTCCAGCACTTCGGCCAGGTTAAGCAGGCCGTTCATCGCCATCCACGGGCAATGGCTGCAACTGATGCAGGTCGCGCCATGCCCGGCGGTGGGCGCTTCGATAAACACCTTGTGCGGCGACAGGGTACGCATTTTGTGCAGAATGCCGTTGTCGGTCGCGACGATGAACTCGTTCGCATCGAGTTGCTGCGATGCCTTGATGAGTTGCGTCGTGGAGCCGACCACGTCCGCCAGCATGACTACCGCGCGCGGCGACTCCGGATGCGCCAGCACTTTGGCCAGCGGATGCTGCGCCTTCAGTTCGATCAGTTCCTGCGCCTTGTACTCGTCGTGCACCACGCACGAGCCCTGCCACAGCAGCATGTCCGCACCGGTCTGCTCCTGGACGTAGCCGCCGAGATGCCGGTCCGGCGCCCAGAGGATTTTTTTGCCCTGCTCCTTGAGATGTTTGACCACCGGCAACGCGATGGAGCTGGTCACCATCCAGTCGGCGCGCGCTTTCACCGCCGCACTGGTGTTGGCGTACACCACCACCACGCGGTCGGGATGTGCGTCGCAGAACGCGCCGAACTCGTCCGCCGGGCAGCCCAGGTCGAGCGAGCATTCCGCCTGCAAATCGGGCATCAGCACGCGCTTTTCCGGGTTGAGGATCTTCGCGGTCTCGCCCATGAAGCGCACGCCCGCGACCACGATGGTTTTGGCCGGATGCTGGTGGCCGAAATTGGCCATATCCAGCGAATCGGAGACGATTCCGCCGGTTTCTTCCGCGAGATCCTGCAAGTCTGGATGCACGTAGTAATGCGCCACCAGCACCGCATCCTGCTCCTTGAGCAGGCGTTTGATGCGCGCGGTCAGCTCGGCCTTCTCCGCCGGAGCCGGTTCGCGCGGCCTCCTCGCCCACGCCTGCACGGTGCTGCAAGCGGTCTGTGCGGCGTCTGGATGCTCGTACGGGATATGGATGATGTTTTCGTTCATGGCATTTTCCTGCTCGCGCGTGACGGTAACTCCAGGATCGCCGCGCGGTTGCTCGATGAAAAAACTTTCTGCGCCGCATCCTGCCACGCCAGCCACTGAAAATTCAAGTGCTCGCTCGGTGCCAACCGGACAGCTATGGGATGCGGCAATTGCAGGCCGAACACATGCTCGGTGTTGCGCGTGATGCCGGGCGGGTAACGGTGGCGCCAGTGCGGATATATCTCGTACTCGTTCCGCACCTGCCAGTCGCTCAACGTGTATTGCGACACATCCAGCCCGGTCTCCTCGAGCACTTCGCGCAGCGCCGTATCGCGCAGCGACTCGCCCGGCTCGCAACTGCCGGTGACCGACTGCCAGTAACCCGGATGATCGGCGCGCTCCAGCAACAGCACTTCAAGGTCTGTCCTGAGTTCGGTCAAAGGTTCGGCGGTGTAGATCACCACCAGCACCGAGACCGGCTGTTTATAGGGTGTCATGCCTTAACCGAAACAAACCAGAAAACACCGTAGGTCGGAAAACGAGCGAAGCGAAGTTTCGAGCTTGCGGCCAAAGCGGAGCACCTTCCGACGTTTGTGAACCATGCAGCCATGCGGCGGATGACGCTGCGCTCATCCGCTCTACAACCTACAACCCGACCCACGGAGATGTGCACACAAATTATGCGTATCAAAATCACGTGAAATTAGACGAAAAAAACCCAGAACGCCTTGTTGCGCTGCCGCCAGTACACCACGGTATCTGCGAGGATGTCCTGCACGATCTCGCGGTCGTTCGCGGACAGGCCGAAGGTGGCGCTGACGTTGCGCAGCAGCAGCACGTAACCCGCCGCCTCGCCATGCCAAGACAGGTCGCACAGCGCATCGGTCAGCGCATCCCAGTTCACGCCGAACTCGGGCGGGAAAGCGGCAGCGGCAGCCAGTGCATTGAGCAGATTCTGCTTGCCCTTGATGCCCCTGAGGTCGGCATCGAACAGCGCGAAATTCGCGTCATTGGCGGCGGTGCGCAACTCGTCCACGCCGCATTGCAGCGAGTAGCTGCCTGCCGCAGCGGTGTCGTTCAATTGTTGTGTCAGCGAATTCATGGCTATTCTCTGATGCGTTTGAAAGTCTGGTAATGGTCGGCGCTGTAATAACATTCCGGCAACGGCCCGCACACGATGCGCCGCGCGCCGCGATGGCGCGCGCCGGGCGTCCTGACCGTGTATTCGCGGTAGTAGCCGCGCTGCCGCTGCGGCAGGATGCGCTCGTAGTTCCCGAACACCACGCCGTCGCGCTCGTAGGCGAACGGCCCTCCCTGCTTGATGGCCAGCAGCGTGTCGTGCGCCTCGGCGGGCAGCTCGGCCACTGCAATAATTCCTATTGCATTGTTGCCGGGTGCTGGCAACGCGCCAGCCTTGCCCGGCAAGGGTGCCAATGCCAGCACTACTGCAAATAATCCAATCAGGCGGCTGTTTAATCGTATTCCGAAACGGCGCATGAAGAATTATTCTTCCAGAAAATAATCCGAATCGATTTTTTTGATTTCGTAGGTCTCCGCTATCGAAACTCCCACGTTGTAATCAATCATCAAATTTGCCAGCATGACCCCGTCAATCAAAACCACGCGCGGCTCATGCCCCAATTTGCTGACCTCTTCCTTTGCTGCTTTGGTAAATTCAGAAGCAGTAACGAAGATACCCTTCTTCGCCTTACGAGTTGCCAAAGCGCCAACAAATTGATGCATATCTGGGCCACCAACTGTATTGCCGTCCTTCCAACGTTTGGCTTGTATGTAAATAACATCCAATCCAAGCTTGTCTTCATGTATTACGCCGTCAATTCCGCCATCGCCGCTACGCCCTGTTACCCAAGCGCTGCCATGCTGTGCACCGCCATAGCCCATTTTCACAAATAAATTGACCACCAGCTTCTCAAAGAAAAACGGTGTACCACTTCGTATCTGCTGCAAGATTTCGCTCACTAAATTATCGCGAATGCCTTTTACACCACTGGCGATTAGCTCATCTGGCGTGGCACTTTTAATAACAGCGGCCTCAATTGGCTGAGGAGAGGTTTCTGATGGGTTAGAATTATTTCTTGCAGCGATATATTCTGGGAACTGCTCAAGAAACTTCAAGTTAATAGAAGGCGGTGGAGACTTCAACACCTTCTCGCCGTTTGCAGAAACCTTAAAGAAACCTCGCCTTGGCTGCTCGATCAGACCAGCTCTTTTTAGGTATGTCTTAGCCCAAGCGGTACGGTTATACATTACCCCTTGGCCGCTGATTTCAGACGATAAATTGCGCTCCTCTTCAGTTAGCTGAAACTGATCGGACAATAGCGTCGTCACTTCCCGCATGGCATGTTCCTGCTTGTCAGCTAATAGCTTCAACAGCGGAAGCATCAAACTTTGGAAGTCTGGAATGGCCATCCTAATTTACCCCTTGGCAACATCCACCGACGTCTGCACCTGCTTGCGCAAATGGATGTGCAGTTCGCGCAACTGCTTCTCGTCCACCGCGCTCGGCGCTTGCGTCAGCAGGCATTGCGCGCGCTGCGTCTTGGGGAAGGCGATCACGTCGCGGATCGATTCGGCGCCGGTCATCATCGTGACGATGCGATCCAGCCCGAACGCCAGGCCGCCGTGCGGCGGCGCGCCGTATTGCAGCGCGTCGAGCAGGAAGCCGAACTTGAGCTGCGCTTCTTCCGCGCCGATGTTGAGCGCGCGGAACACCTGCGACTGCACCGATTCCTTATGGATACGCACGGAGCCGCCGCCGAGCTCAGAGCCGTTCAAGGCAAGGTCATAAGCCTTGGCCAGACACTTGCCCGGATCGCTTTCCAGCAGCGCGAGGTGATCGTCCTTGGGCGCGGTGAACGGATGATGGCAGGCCGTCCAGCGCTTGGCCTCTTCGTCGTATTCGAACATCGGGAAATCCACCACCCACAGCGGCTCCCAAGCGTTGCCGTTGACGTAGCCTTTCTCGTGGCCGATCTTGCTGCGCAGCGCGCCGAGCGCGTCGTTGACGATCTTGGTCTTGTCGGCGCCGAAAAAGATCAGGTCGCCGTTCTGCGCGCCGGTGCGCTCGACGATGGTCTTCAGCGCGGCCTCGTGGAGGTTTTTCACGATCGGCGATTGCAGGCCGTGTTCATTCAACTGGCTCGCGTCGTTGACCTTGATGTAAGCCAGCCCCTTCGCGCCGTAAATCTTCACAAACTCGGTGTAGCCGTCGATCTCGCCGCGCGTCAAGGCCGCGCCGCCCGGCACGCGCAACGCCGCGACGCGCCCGCCGCTGGTGGCGGGGCCGGAAAACACCTTGAACGCGACATCCTGCACCGCGTCGGTGACTTCGGTCAGCTCCAGGGTGATGCGCAGATCCGGCTTGTCGGAGCCGTAACGCCGCATCGCTTCGGCATGGGTGATGCGCGGGAACGGGTTGGGCAGATCGGCATCCAGCGCCTCTTTGAACACGGTGCGGATCAGTTCTTCCATCAGCGCGGTAATCTGCGTCTCGGTCAGGAACGAGGTCTCGATATCGACCTGGGTGAATTCCGGCTGGCGGTCGGCGCGCAAATCCTCGTCGCGGAAACATTTGGTGATCTGGTAATAGCGGTCGAAGCCGGCCACCATCAGCAACTGCTTGAACAGCTGCGGCGACTGCGGCAGCGCGAAGAATTCGCCGGGATGCACGCGCGACGGCACCAGGTAGTCGCGCGCGCCTTCCGGGGTGGACTTGGTCAGCATCGGCGTCTCGATGTCGATGAAGCCCCGGCTGTCGAGGAAGCGGCGGAACGCCATCGCGACCTTGTAGCGCAGCATCATGTTCTTCTGCATCTGCGGGCGGCGCAGGTCGATCACGCGATGGGTCAGGCGCACATTTTCGGACAGGTTCTCGTCGTCGAGCTGGAATGGCGGCGTCACCGAGGTGTTCAGCACCTCGATCTCGTGGCACAGAATCTCGATTTCACCGCTGCCGATGTTGGCATTGGTGGTGCCCGCCGGACGGCGGCGCACCTTGCCGGTGACGCGCAGCACGAACTCGTTGCGCACCTGTTCGGCGATGCCGAACATTTCCGGACGGTCCGGGTCGCAGACGATCTGCGCCAGCCCTTCGCGGTCGCGCAGGTCGATGAAAATCACCCCGCCGTGGTCGCGGCGGCGGTGCGCCCAGCCGCACAGGCTGACGGTCTGGTCGAGTTGGTCGGTGTTGAGCAGTCCGCAATAATGAGTTCGCATGATTGAATTTATGGTTTTGGAAAATGTTCGGGATTAATTTGTGGGAAGCGCCTGCTGCCGCATCTCTTCCGGCGTGGCGACCACGCCCATCGACACGATGGTGCGCAACGCCACGTCCACCGTCATCTCCAGCTCGATGGTGTCCGCCTTGCGCACGTAGAAATAAAAGCCGTTCACCGGGCTCGGCGTTGTGGGGATGAACACCGCGACATATTCTTCATCGAACAGGTTGCTCACCTTGCCCGGCACACTGGTCTGGAACGCCAGCGACCAGGCATGAGGATGGGGATAACGCACCAGCAGCACCTTGCGGAACGAGTTGCCGTTGCCGGACAGCAGGGTGTCGCTGACCTGCTTCACCCCCTTGTAGATGCTGCCGACGAACGGCACATGCAGCATTACTTTTTCAGAGTATGTCCACAGCCGCTGGCCAAACACGTTGCGTACCAGTAAACCGGTTATCAGCACTACCAGGAATGTCAGGATGATGCCCCAGCCGGGAATATGCATGCCCAACATCCGGTCCGGATGCCATTGCTGCGGCAGCAGCAGCAAGGTCTGATCCATCGTCCCGATGGTCAGATCCAGCACCCAGATGGTGATGCCGAGCGGGACCCAGACCAGCAGACCGGTGATGAGATACTTTTTCATGCGCCAATCATTCCAGGCATCAGGCCGCGCCGTTCGCCACCGGGCATGAACTGGCGCTGGCGCAAGAGGGCGCGCAAGCGGGTTCGGCCTTGGGTTCAGCCTTAGGCGGATTCTTGAAATCGGTGGCGTAATAGCCGCCGCCCTTCAACTGGAAGCCGGCGGCAGTCAATTGCTTGGCGAACGTCTCCTTGCAGCACTCCGGGCAAACGGCAAGCGGCGCATCGCTCATTTTTTGCAGCACGTCCTTTTGCAGGCCGCAACTGGAACAAGCGTAAGCATAAATAGGCATAATCTCCTGCTATCGGGTAATTTTCAAAGGCGCGCATTATACATTAGGTGCGACGCTTGCCGTGAACCCGTAAATGGCGTTTAATCCGCCCCGCGTCGAGCATCGGGTAAGTTTGCCGGGACGTTCTTCCGGCAATTCCGAATACGCCAACGGTCTCAATCAATACGTTTTAGAGCTTTCACTTCAAATAAATCAGGAGGCATTCGCATGTTTTCCCGCAGTCTTCAAGCAAAATTCATATTGCCTGTTTCCATTCTCGTCGTCGTCGTCACCCTTATACTGGTTGCAGTCATTTCGATCGGCAACAGCCGCAGTATCGAGCAGTCTGCCCAGAGCGAAATCCAGGAAAAACTCTCCAACGTAACGCAAGTTCTTGCCGTCACCGACGCCATCATGATGGAACGCGTCAAGGGCTCGATGAAGCTGCTCATGGAACGCGGCGGCGCCCCCGGCATCCCGCGTCAGGGCAATCCGGTGGAAGTCGAAGGCAAGATGCCGCCCGACCTGATTTTTGGCGCCCTGCCCCAGGCCCACCGCTTCGAACTGGTGGATGGCGTAACCTCCAGCCAGGGAGGCACCGCGACGCTGTTTTCCAAATCCGGCGATGAGTTTGTGCGGATCAGCACCAACGTGAAGAAAAGCGACGGCAAACGCGCTATCGGCACCGTGCTCGATCCGAACGGCAAGGCCATCCAGGCTATCCGTGCAGGCAAGGCTTTCTATGGCCAGGTAGACATCTTGGGCAACCCCTTCCTCACCGGCTATGAACCCATGTTCGACGCCCAGAAAAACGTTGCGGGCATCTGGTATGTGGGCTACAAGATCGACATGCAGGCTTTGCAGCAATCCATCGCCAAAAGCCGCATCCTGAACGGCGGTTTCGTTGCGCTGCTGGACGACAAGGGCAAGGCGCGCTTTCATTCCGAAAAAGCCACCCCCGAAACCGTTTTGGGCGTTGCTGGCGGCAACATTCAGGGCTGGGAGATCAAACGGGAAACCTTCGCCCCCTGGGGCTTCGAAATTATTGCCGCCTACCCCAAGGACGAGGTCGGCGGCGCGGTAAAAAAATCCATCCTCGCCGTGGTGGCGACCGGCGTGGTGCTGGGCGGCATCCTGATTGGCTTGCTGTTCCTGCTGTCGCGCTCGCTGGTGATCAGCCCGCTGAACGAGGCTGTTGCCGCCGCCGGAAAAATCGCCAATGGCGACTTGTCCAACCTGGTCAGCACCCGGCGCGAAGACGAAATCGGCGCATTGCTTAACGCTTTGGGACACATGCAGGAATCGCTGCGCCAGATGATCGGCAGCATCACCAGCAACGCGCAGCGCATCTCCGAATTATCGGCTTCTCTCAACATCACCTCCAACGACGTGGCGAGCCAGTCTGGGCAACAAAGCGAAGCGGCCGCCTCGACCGCGGCGGCAGTGGAAGAACTGACCACCAGCATCGAGCACATGGCCGAGAGCGCCCGCGATTCCTATAAACTGGCCCAGGAAGCCGGCGAAACCGCAAAGCGCGGCGCCGGCATCGTACGCCAGGCCTCGGCGGAAATGGGCAACATTGCCGAGAGCGTAAACCAGTCATCCGAGCGCATTCTTTCTCTGGGCGAGCACTCCGCAAACATTTCCACGATTGCCGGAGTCATCAAGGACATTGCCGACCAGACCAACCTGCTGGCCCTCAACGCCGCCATCGAAGCGGCCCGCGCCGGCGAACAGGGACGCGGGTTTGCCGTGGTGGCCGACGAAGTCAGAAAACTTGCCGAACGCACCGCCAAATCCACCGACGAAATCACCACCATGATCGGGGCCATCCAGTCCGAAACCAAGCATGCCGTGGAAACCATGCATCAAGGGCAGCAGCGCGTCGAAACGGGAGTGGCGATGGCCGGGGAAGCCGGCTTGGCCATGGGCGAAATCGGCAGCGGCTCGGATCGGGTGGTGGATGCGGTCAACAGCATTTCCGCAGCACTCCAGCAGCAAAGCTCTTCCAGCGGCCTGATTGCCGCCAACGTGGAAAAAATCGCCACCATGTCGGAGCAAAACGCCATCGCCATTCAGAATGTCGCCGATGCCTCCGCCCAACTGAGGGAATCCGCCGGTTCTCTTCAGGAAGCAGTGGCGCGGTTCAGGATATAGGGAGCAGCTCGAATGCTCAAAGATTGACGGCTGCCGCACATTATTCAGGCGCGGCCTCGCCGCCGTGCCCCCTCATTTTGTATCATCTTATTGTGCTTTACATAATTCATGACGATTACGTGATTTACAAGGGCGGGATTTGCCCGCCGCGTCGGGCGCAGCCCGACAAGATACGGAGATCATGCTTCGATTAGGTAATCATCAATAGAAACCTCAGTTGACCGCTTATTGAAACGCATATGGCGATGACTAAAAGATTTTTTCCGTTGATTCACCTGTTTACCTGTTGGGTGGACACGTTATGGGACGGATCGCACATACCGGGTTTCGCCCCAGGCTTCCGCCCTCATCGATCCGGAATTTTTTCAAACTAACAAAATCCCCGTGGATTGTGTGTGTCTTGCGGGGGTCCTCATAACGGTGCTTGAACGGTTTTAGATAGCTGCGACCGGACATTTCGGCGCATATGCCGGAAATAAGCGTTTGAAATACTGCCTGGTGTCAGCCCGCAGGCTGTCTGTGATGCCGGATCAACCCACGGAAGGCCGGCAGCAGGGAAAGTACGATGATGCCGATGATAATCAGGGTGAGGTTGTCCTTCACCCAGGGAATGTTGCCGAAGTAATAGCCAGCCACGGTCAGGCTGCCGATCCACAGCACGCCGCCCAGCGCGCTGAACAGCACGAACAGGCGGTAGCGCATCAGGCCGATGCCCGCCACGAACGGCGCGAAGGTGCGGATAATGGGCAGAAAACGCGCGAAGATGATGGTTTTGCCGCCGTGTTTCTCGTAAAAGGCATGAGTCTTGTCGAGATGTTCGCGCTTGATGAGTCTATTGGCGTGTTTCAGCAGGGGTATCCCGACCAGCCGCCCGGTCCAGTAGTTGGTGTTGTCGCCGCCGAAAGCCGCCAGAATCAGCAGCGGCATCAGCCACTCCAGTTGCAGCGCGCCCATCCCGCACAGCGCGCCCGCCACGAACAGCAGCGAATCGCCGGGCAGGAACGGCGTCACCACCAGCCCGGTCTCGCAGTAGATAATCGCGAACAGGATGGCGTAGATCCACACGCCGTATTGCTCGGTAAGCGCCAACAGGTGGGTATCCAGATGCAGGACGATATCGATGAAGGCGGTCAGTAGTTCCACGGTTTAATCCAGATACATAGAGAAGGGGGAAGAGTAAAGGGAGAAGGGTAAAACCGCCTCTCCGATTAAAGAGCGAGGATTTCGCCCTTCCCCCTTCCCCCTTTAACCCTTCCCATCCACTACGGCAGCACTTCCTCGGCCTCGGTCTTCTCCGGCTTGATGAAGTCTTCGCGCGACACGCCGAACACCATCAGCAGCGGGCTGGCCACCAGCACCGACGAATAGATGCTGAACATGATGCCGATGGTCAGCGCCATGGCGAAATAATGCAGCGTCTCGCCGCCGAGCAGCAGCATCGCGCCGACCATCATCTGCGTCGAACCGTGCGTGATGATGGTGCGCGACATGGTGCGGGTGATCGCGTTGTCGATGATCTCGGCAACATCTGCCTTGCGCATGTTGCGGAAATTCTCGCGGATCCGGTCGAACACCACCACCGATTCGTTCACCGAGTAGCCCAGCACCGCCAGCACCGCCGCCAGCACGGACAGCGAAAACTCCCATTGAAAAAAGGAAAAGAAGCCGAGGATGATGACCACGTCGTGCAGGTTCGCGATAATAGCGGCAAGGCCGAATTTCCATTCGAAGCGCAGCCACAGGTAGCCGATGATGCCCAAGCTGACCAGCAGCAGGGCCAGCGCGCCGTTTTCCACCAGGTCCTTGCCGACCTGCGGGCCGACGAATTCTACGCGGCGCATCTCCACGCCGGCATCTTGCTTGCGCAGGCTGTCCATCACCATTTCGCTCAGCTTCGCCCCGGCAATATTCTGCTTGGGCGGCACCTGGATCAGCACATCGTGGCTGGAGCCGAAATTCTGCACCAGCGCATCGTGCATGTCTGCTGCGGCAAGCTGCTCGCGCACCTTGACCAGATCGGCGGGCTGCACGTAATGCACCTCCACCACCGTTCCGCCGGTAAAGTCGATGCCGAAATTCAATCCCTTGGTGGCGAGAAAAAACACCGCCAGCAGAAACGTCACCAGCGAAATGCTGGTGGTGATTTTCCCGTAACTCATGAACGGGATGTCTTTTTTGATCTTGAAAAATTCCATGTCTTAATTTACCTCATGCGGGAATCAAATGTAGGTCGGGCTCTGCCCGACAATCCCTAGCCTATCGCCACCTTGGTGAGGCGCGCCTTGCTTCCATAGATGATGTTAACCATCGCGCGCGACACCATGATCGCGCTGAACATCGATGTCAGGATGCCCAGGCACAGCACCACCGCAAAGCCCTTGATCGGGCCTGAGCCGAACATGAACAGCGCGATCCCGGCAATCAACGTGGTGATGTTGGAATCCAGGATAGTGCCGAACGCCCGGTCGTATCCGGCATGGATCGCCGCCTGCGGCGTGACGCCGTTGCGCAACTCTTCGCGGATGCGCTCGTTGATCAGCACGTTCGCATCGATCGCCATGCCCAGCGTCAGCGCGATGCCCGCCATGCCGGGCAGGGTCAGCGTGGCTTGCAGCATGGACAGCAGCGCCACCAGCAACAGCAGGTTCGCGCCCAGCGCCAGCACGGAGATCGTGCCGAACATCAGGTAATAGGCGATCATGAAAACCGCGATCATGATGAAACCGATCTTGGTGGAATCGAAACCGCGCTTGATATTTTCCGCGCCGAGGCTCGGCCCGACGGTGCGCTCCTCGATAATTTCCATCGGCGCAGCCAGCGCGCCGGCGCGCAGCAGCAGCGCGGTGTCCTGCGCCTCCACCGTGTTCATCTGGCCGCTGATCTGCACGCGCCCGCCGCCGATTTCCTCGCGGATCACCGGCGCGGTGACGATTTCCCCCCTGCCCTTCTCGAACAGGATGATCGCCATGCGCTTGCCGACGTTCTCGCGCGTCGCCTCCTTGAACTTGCGCGCGCCCACGCCGTCCAGGTTGATATGCACGGCGGGCTCGTTGGTGCGGTTGTCGAAACCGGGTTGCGCGTCGTTGATACGCTCGCCGGTCAGGATCACCTGCTTCTTCACCAGCAGCAGATTGCCCTCTCGATCCTTGAACATGTCGGTGCCGAACGGCGCGGCCGCGCCCGGCACAGCCTGGCGCTCCTCGTCCACCATGCGCACTTCCAGCGTCGCGGTACGGCCGAGGATATCCTTGGCGCGCGCCGTATCCTGCACACCGGGCAGTTGCACCACCACGCGATCCACGCCCTGCTGCTGGATCACCGGCTCGGCCACGCCCAGCTCGTTGACGCGGTTGCGCAGGGTCAGCAGATTCTGCTGCACGGCCGAATCTTGGATGCGCCGCTCCGCTTCCGGTTTGAGCGTAGCCTGCAAGATAAATTCGCCGTCCGCTTCTTTGGCGTTCAACACATAGTCGGCGAAACGCTGTTTGATTTCCGCTTCACCCTTGCTACGCGCCTCGGCGTCGCGGAATTTCACCAGCAATGCATCGCCTTCACGGCTGACGCCGGAATAGGCGATCTTCTGCTCGCGCAACGTGCTGCGGATATCGCCGGTGGTAGCCTCCAGCGCCTTGCCCAGCGCGGATTTCATATCCACCTGCAACAGAAAATGCACGCCGCCGCGCAGATCCAGGCCGAGATACATCGGCAGCGCATTAAGCCCGGTCAGCCACTGCGGCGAGCGCGATAACAGGTTGAGCGCGACCATATAATCGTCGCCCAACTGCGCGGCCAGCACATCCTTGGCCTTCAACTGGTTATCGGTATCGGCAAAGCGCGCCTTGACGCTGTTGCCGTCCAGCGCAACAACCTCCGGATTGACGCCGGCCGACTTCAGCACATTGCTCACGCGTTCCAGCAAGGCGCCATCCGCCTTCAGGCTGGCGCGCAACGGCGACACCTGCACGGCGGGAGATTCGCCGTAAAAATTCGGCAGGGTATAAATCAGTCCGGCCAGCAACGCGGCCAAAACCAGCAGATATTTCCACAATGGATAACGGTTCATCGAAACCTCATGATTAACGCATACGACAACTCCCGGCAATATGCCAACGCCGGAAATTATTTAATGGACTTGATGGTGCCCTTGGGCAACACGGCCGTAATAGATGCCTTCTGCACCGTCACTTCGACGTTTTCGGCGAGTTCCACGCCCAAATACTGCTCGTGCACTTTGGTGACACGGCCCAATTCACCGCCCGCCGTCAAGACTTCGTCGCCGCGCTGCAACGCCTCGATCATGGCCCTTTGCTCCTTGGCGCGCTTGCTTTGCGGGCGCAGGATGAAGAAATAGAACACCGCGACCAAAACGATCAGCGGGAGAAAATCCATGATGCTGGCACCCTGCGGGGCCGGCGCCGCTTCGGCATAAGCGTTGCTGATAAACATTACTCAATCTCCGTAGATGAAACAAAAGGCGCGCATTCTAACACGAAGCGGCCCGGCATAAAGCGCCGCGCGCGTACGCCGCGCACACCGGCGACAATGCCGCTCCACAGCGGTGCACTCCCGGCCTTAGCTCCATCAGATTTGTAGCACGGATGCAGCGCCAGCGGAATCCGGGGCATCTACATCCGGGGCGCACCGCCCCCATCCAGAGGATATTCCATGCCCCCGCCAGCGTGCTTAGCCCGGCCATGAGATGGTTCAGCGCCTCGTCGGAACGGGCGGCGTCGAAGTCCGCCAGTTCGTCCCACAAGGTGTGGATGAAATCGTTGCTATTTTTTTCCATTGCGCCGGTATCCATCGGCGTTTCAATTTTGTCAAAAGAATCAGCCCGCACGCGCTTGATGGAATGCGGCAACAAAAACTTCGAACGCATCCGCCTCGATTGCGGCGCGGATTTCGCCCATCAACTGCTGGTAATAATGCAGGTTGTGGATGGTGTTGAGGCGCGCGCCGAGGATTTCCTTGATGCGGTGCAAGTGATGCAGGTAGGCGCGGCTGAAGTTGCGGCAGGTGTAACACCCGCATTCCTCGTCCAGCGGGCGCGTGTCGAGGCGGTATTGCGCGTTCTTGATCTTGATGTCGCCGTGGCGGGTGAACATCATGCCGTTGCGCGCATTGCGCGTCGGCATCACGCAGTCGAACATGTCGATGCCTTGCGCGACCGCCGCCACGATGTCTTCCGGCGTGCCGACGCCCATCAGGTAGCGCGGCTTGTCCTGCGGCAGTTGCGGCGCGGTGTGCGCGAGGATGCGCAGCATGTCTTCCTTGGGTTCGCCGACCGACAGGCCGCCGATGGCGTAGCCGTCGAAGCCGATGTTCGCCAGCTCGCGCAGCGATTCGTCGCGCAGAGCCTCGTACATGCCGCCCTGCACTATTCCAAACAGGGCGTTAGAGTGAAACTCGCGAAGCGATTCGTTTGCCCCCTCTCCCGCTTGCGGGAGAGGGTTGGGGTGAGGGAAACGGGCATGGGGGGTTTTATCGCTATGTCCGTTGGCATTGCCTTCATGGGCGCGTTTGCTGCGCGCCGCCCAGCGCAGGCTGAGGCGCATCGACTCAGCCGCTTCGCGCTCGGTCGCCGGATACGGCGTGCATTCGTCGAAGATCATAGCGATGTCGGAATTCAGCACGCGCTGGATGCGCATCGATTCTTCCGGCGTGAGGAACAACTTGTCGCCGTTCACCGGCGACTGGAATTTCACGCCCTCCTCGGTAATCTTGCGCAACGCGCCGAGGCTGAACACCTGGAACCCGCCCGAGTCGGTAAGGATCGGCCCGTCCCAGCCCATGAAGCGGTGCAGCCCGCCGTGCGCCTCGATCACCTCCAGGCCGGGGCGCAGCCACAGGTGAAAGGTGTTGCCGAGCACGATGTGCGCGCCGATCTCATGCAGCTCTGCGGGGGACATCGCCTTCACCGTGCCGTAGGTGCCGACCGGCATGAAGGCGGGGGTTTCGACGGCGCCGTGCGCCAAATCGAGCGTACCGCGCCGGGCAGCGCCCGAGGTATTGTGCAAAGTAAATTTCATAAATATCTTCCAGACAAACCCTGTTTTAGCCACAGAGAACACAGAGTACACAGAGAAAGGCAAAACCTCCGGGGTTTCTCTGTGATCTCTGTGTTCTCTGTGGCTAATTTATGGTTGTTCCCTTTCGATCAGCATCGCATCGCCATAACTGAAAAACCGGTACTCCTGTTCCACTGCGTGACGATACGCCGCCAGCATCTGCTCCATCCCGCCGAACGCGCACACCAGCATCAGCAGGGTGGATCGGGGCAGATGGAAATTGGTCAGCAGCGCATCCACGACGCGGAAGCGGTAGCCCGGCGTGATGAAGATGCGCGTCTCGCCGCTGCCTGCCTGTAGCGCCCCGCCCTGCGCCGCACTCTCCAGCGCGCGCAGGCTGGTCGTTCCCACCGCGATCACCCGCCCGCCAGCACCATGCGCCTGTGCTACCGTATCCGCGGTGGCTTGCGGAATCTCGTAATATTCGCTGTGCATCGCGTGTTCGCTGATATATTCGGCGCGCACCGGCTGGAACGTCCCGGCACCGACATGCAGCGTGACATAAGCGATCCGTACCCCTTTGCCGCGCAAGGCTTGCAGCATAGCCTCGTCGAAATGCAGCCCCGCCGTGGGCGCCGCCACCGCTCCCGCCGCGCGCGCGAACACAGTCTGGTAGCGCTGCTCGTCCCCGGCATCCGCCGCATGTTCAATGTAGGGCGGCAATGGCAAGTTGCCGTAGCGTTCCAATAATTCAAACACCGGTTCCTCGCCGGGAAAGCGCAGATGGTAAAACTCGCCTTCGCGCCCCAGCACCTCTACCGGCAAAACGTTCTCGCCCTCAAGGGGCACCCCGGCGGATGCCCCGCTGCTGCGCAGCGACCCTTCCGCAGCCAGCAGCAGGCGGCTGCCCGCCCTGGGCGACTTGCTGGCGCGCACTTGCGCCAGCGCCTCATGTTCATTTAACACTCGCTCGACCAGCACCTCAACCCTGCCGCCGCTGTCCTTGCAGCCAAACAGCCTGGCCTTGATGACGCGCGTGTCGTTCAGCACCAGCGCATCGCCAGGGCCGACCAGCCGCAGCAAATCGGCGAAACGGCAATCTTCCAGCGCGCCATCCCGCACATGCAGCAAGCGGCTGGCGCCGCGCCGCTCCGGCGGATGCTGCGCAATCAGCAGTTCGGGCAGGGCAAAATCGAATTCATCGGTGCGCATCGGCGACCACGTAATACTCGCAAAGCCGCGATTGTAGTTGATGTGGCAAGTTGATTCATGGATAATGCGCCCCGCTTGGCCGGAGCCCAATCCGGTGCAACAGAAATTACTTATACCCTTGCCGGGGTGATGGAACTGGTAGACGTGCCGGACTCAAAATCCGGTGCCGCAAGGCGTGGGGGTTCGAGTCCCCCCCCCGGCACCACAAATACCGCTTTACAGTGTCAACCAAACAAATGTGCGGTGCGTTATACCCGCCGACACGCAAGTGTCATAAACGTTTATTAATCTAATATATTGGAGTTTACAATGAGCAAACTGTTATCCGCACTGATCGTTGCCGTATTCGCTGCCGTTTCTTTCTCCGCTGTTGCTGCTGACGCTCCTGCCAAGGCCGCTGCTCCTGCTCCTGCCGCTGCTGCTCCCGCTGCCTCTGCTCCTGCCGCCGCCGCTCCCGCTGCCAAGGCTGATGCAAAGAAAGCTAAAGAGGAAGCTAAGCCTGCTGCCAAGGCTGATGCAAAGAAAGCTAAAGAGGAAGCTAAGCCTGCTGCAAAACCTGCTGCCAAGTAAGGTTTTTACGTTTTATAGGAGGCAGGGGCAACCCTGCCTTTTTTGTTTTGGTAGAATAGAAAGCCTATTTCAGTAGGCTCTAAATAATGATTTGGAAACCGAATGTTACCGTCGCCGCCGCCATCGAGCGCGACGGACAATTTCTGCTGGTTGAGGAAGAAACCTCGCAGGGAGTGCGCTTTAACCAGCCCGCAGGACATCTGGAGGCCGACGAATCTTTGCTGGCCGCAGTGGCGCGCGAAGTGCTGGAAGAATCGGCGTATTCCTTTACCCCTGAGCACCTGCTCGGCATCTACCGCTGGCGTGCGCCGGAATCGGACACGACCTATCTGCGTTTCGCCTTCACCGGCACAATCACCGGACACGACCCAGACCGCAAACTGGACACCGGCATCCTGCAGGCCGTGTGGCTGACGCCCGACGAAATCCGCGCCATGCAGGAGCGGCATCGCAGCCCGCTGGTGTTGCGCTGTATTGAGGATTACCTCGGCGGCAAACGCTACCCGCTCGACTTGCTGGTCAACTATGCATAAAAAAATAGTCGTCGGCATGTCCGGCGGCGTCGATTCCTCGGTCGCTGCGCTACTGCTTAAGCAGCAGGGTTACGAGGTGATCGGCCTGTTCATGAAGAACTGGGAAGACGACGACAACAGCGAGTACTGCTCGTCGCGCCAGGATCTGCTGGACGCGGTGTCGGTGGCCGACACCATCGGAATACACATCGAAGCGGTGAACTTCGCCGCCGAATACAAGGAGCGCGTGTTCGGCTATTTCCTGCGCGAATACCAGGCCGGGCGCACGCCCAACCCGGACATCCTGTGCAACTCGGAGATCAAGTTCAAGGCTTTCCTCGACCATGCGATCCAGCTCGGCGCGGATGTCATCGCCACCGGCCACTACGCGCAGGTGCGCGAAGCGGACGGCCTGTTCCAGTTGCTCAAGGCGTCCGACGACAGCAAGGACCAGAGTTACTTCCTGCACCGCCTGAACCAGCAGCAACTGGGCCATGCGATGTTTCCGCTCGGCAAGCTGCTGAAATCCGAAGTGCGCTCCATTGCCAGGCAGCATGGCCTGCCCAATCACGCCAAGAAAGACAGCACCGGCATCTGCTTCATCGGCGAGCGCCCGTTTCGCGAATTCCTCAATCGCTACCTGCCCACCTCGCCCGGAGACATGGTTACGCCGGAAGGCAAGATGGTCGGCCAGCATATCGGCCTGTCGTTCTACACCATCGGCCAGCGCCAGGGCCTGGGCATCGGCGGCGACAAGGAATCCACCGGCGAACCTTGGTTCGTGGCGGGCAAGGACATGGCGCACAACCGCCTGATCGTGGTGCAGGGACACGACCATCCGGCGCTGCTTGCGCCGCGTTTGAGCGCACTGGACAGCCACTGGATCGGCGGCACCGCGCCGCTGCTCGATCACCCCTACGCCGCCAAGACGCGCTACCGGCAGGCCGATGCGCCGTGCCGCATCACGGCGCTTGATGAAGATCGCTGTGCATTCGAGTTCAACCAGCCACAATGGGCCGTCACACCGGGGCAATCGGTGGTGCTCTACGACGAAGAAGTCTGCCTGGGTGGCGCAATCATCGAACAAGGTTTCAACTGATTCGCGTAAAATATGCACACTTGCATTTCGTAGGGCGGATGAGGCCGCAGGCCGTTATCCGCCGCATGAGTCTCCATACGGCGGATAACGCTACGCTCATCCACCCTACAAATTCACTCTCGTTATATAAGGGCTCACCATGACCACACTCACCCAGCTCACCGCCCTCTCCCCGCTCGACGGACGCTACCACGGTAAAGTGGACGCGTTGCGTACTTACTTCAGCGAATTCGGGCTGATTCGCTTTCGTGTGCTGATCGAAATCGAGTGGCTCAAGGCGCTCAGCGCACAGGTCGACGTTCCCGAAATCGCACCGTTTTCCACCGCAACCATCGCGCAGCTGGATGCGCTCAACGCGAATTTCAGCGAAGGCGATGCCGCCGCGATCAAGACTATCGAAAAACGCACCAACCACGACGTCAAGGCAGTGGAATACTGGCTGCGCGAAAACCTGTCCGGCAACCCGGAAATTGCCGGGGTACTGGAATTCATTCACTTCGCCTGCACCTCGGAAGACATCAACAACCTGAGCCACGCGCTGATGCTCAAGAACGCGCGCGAAGCCGTCATGCTGCCTGCGCTGCAAGCACTGGCCGAGCGTTTAAGGAATCTCGCCCACCAGCTCGCCGACCTGCCGATGCTGTGCCGCACCCACGGCCAGACCGCCACGCCCAGCACGCTGGGCAAGGAAATGGCGAACGTGGCCTACCGCCTGCAACGCGCCGAACAGCGCATGGCGGCAGTGGATATCCTCGGCAAGATCAACGGCGCGGTAGGCAACTACAACGCGCACCTGGCCGCCTACCCGGACGTGGACTGGGAAAGATTCGCGAAGCAGTTCGTCGAAGCGCGCGGCATCGCCTTCAACCCCTACACCATCCAGATCGAGCCGCACGATTACATGGCGGAATTGTTCGATGCGTTCGCGCGTATCAACACCATCCTGATCGACCTCGACCGCGACATCTGGGGTTATATCTCGCTCGGCTATTTCAAACAGAAAGTGGTGGCGGGCGAGGTCGGCTCATCGACCATGCCGCACAAGGTCAATCCCATCGACTTCGAGAACTCGGAAGGCAACCTCGGCCTCGCGAATGCGCTGCTGAAACACCTGTCGGAAAAGCTGCCAGTCTCGCGCTGGCAGCGCGACCTGACCGATTCCACCGTGCTGCGCAACATGGGCGTGGCGCTCGGCTACACCCTGCTCGGCTACGAATCGCTGCTGAAAGGGCTGAACAAGCTGGAAGCCAACCCGCAGCGCGTCGCGGCAGACCTGGATGCAAGCTGGGAAGTGCTGGCCGAACCGATCCAGACCGTGATGCGCCGCTACAACATCGAGAATGCCTACGACAAGCTGAAAGAACTCACGCGCGGCCAGAGTGGCATCAACCGCGCTTCGCTGCAAACCTTCATCGCCACGCTGGACATCCCGGACTCCGAGAAGCAGCGATTACTGCAACTCAGACCGGACACCTATACCGGCAAAGCCACCGAGCTGGCCAAGCGAATATAATTTCCATTCTGGATTATTGAGGATTACATAATTGGAGACATGATCTCCGTATCTCGTCGGGCTACGCCCGACGCGGCGGGCAAAGCCCGCCCTACGGTAAATCACGTAATCGTCATGAATTATGTAAAGCCCAATAAAAACGCTTTTCCAGTAGGGTGAGCTGTGTGTATGTTGTTGGGGCTTCAGCCTCATACAACCACGGCCTACCCCTTGCGGGCGATGCCTGCCGCATCAAGCTGCAGGGCGGGCTTTGCATAGCCATTATTCGACTAGGCCACCAAAAATCGGCGGCCAAGTCGCTGGTTAAGCCCGGCCTACCGGACCGGCGAAACGGATTTAACTCAGTTGCAGCATGACCGTGCACCCGGTAAGAGTATTTCAAAAAATCCATGCTATCATCATAAAGTTTAAAGAATCCAAAAGCCTGAACCAGAGTATATGGCGCTTTAAACACATTTAAATTATCAGGGCGGTCTGTCGATTTACTTTTAGGGAGGGTAGTCATGTCAGGTGGTTTGGGATTTGCGTTGTTATGTTCTGTCGCGGCGCTGTTGTATGGCGCGTTTTCAATCAAATGGATTCTGGGTAAATCGACCGGCAGCGCGAGAATGCAGGAAATCGCCGCTGCGGTGCAGGAAGGCGCTTCCGCCTACCTGAACCGGCAATACACTACCATCGCCATCGTTGGCGCGGCATTGTTCGTCGTAATCCTCGTCACATTGGGCTGGCAAACGGCTATCGGTTTTCTGATCGGAGCGGTGCTCTCAGGCGCTGCCGGTTTCATCGGCATGCATGTGTCGGTACGCGCCAATGTGCGCACTGCCGAAGCGGCCAAGGAAAACCTGAATGCGGCGCTGAATGTATCCTTCAAAGGCGGCGCGATCACCGGCATGCTGGTGGTGGGTCTCGGGCTGCTCGGCGTGGCGGGCTATTACGCCTTCCTGACCGGCACCGGTTCGACTGCCGCCCAGGCGACTCACGCGCTGGTCGGGCTGGCGTTCGGCGGCTCGCTGATTTCCATCTTCGCCCGTCTCGGCGGCGGCATTTTCACCAAGGGCGCCGACGTCGGCGCCGACCTGGTGGGCAAGGTCGAAGCCGGCATTCCCGAGGATGACCCGCGCAACCCGGCGGTGATCGCCGATAACGTCGGCGACAACGTCGGCGACTGCGCCGGCATGGCGGCCGACCTGTTCGAGACCTACGCGGTAACCATCATCGCCACGATGGTGCTGGGCGGGCTGTTGATCAGCGGTTCTCCCGAGGCGGTGATTTACCCGCTGGTGCTGGGCGGCGTATCCATCATCGCGTCCATCATCGGCACCTATTTCGTCAAGGCGCGCGAAGGCGGCAAAATCATGAACGCGCTGTATCGCGGCCTCGGAGTATCTGCCGTGCTGGCGCTGATCGCGTTCTATCCGGTAACAACCTGGATGCTCGGCGATGGCGTAATGATCGGCGACAAGCTGGTGACATCGATGAGTTTGTATCTGGCATCACTGATCGGTTTGGTGCTGACCGCTGCCATGGTGTGGATCACCGAATACTACACGGCGACCGAATTCGCGCCGGTGCGCCATATCGCGCAGGCCTCTACCACCGGGCATGGCACCAACATCATCGCCGGCCTGGGCGTTTCGATGAAATCCACCGCCGCACCGGTCATCGCGGTGTGCCTGGCGATCTGGGGCGCTTACGAACTGGGCGGGCTCTACGGCATCGCCATCGCCGCAACCTCGATGCTGTCGATGGCCGGCATCATCGTCGCGCTGGACGCTTACGGCCCGATCACCGACAACGCCGGCGGCATCGCCGAAATGGCTCACCTGCCGGAAAACGTGCGCGTCATCACCGACGCGCTGGACGCGGTGGGCAACACCACCAAAGCCGTCACCAAAGGCTACGCCATCGGCTCCGCCGGGCTAGCGGCTTTAGTTCTCTTCGCCGACTACACCCACGCGCTGGATGCCAAACTGGGCGTAACCACGTCCTTCGACCTGTCGAACCACATGGTCATCATCGGCCTGTTCATCGGCGGCATGGTGCCTTACCTGTTTGCCGCGATGGGTATGGAAGCGGTAGGCCGCGCCGCCGGCTCGGTGGTGGTGGAAGTGCGCCGCCAGTTCAAGGAAATCCCCGGCATCATGGAAGGCACCGGAAAACCGGAGTACGGCACCTGCGTGGACATGCTGACCAAGGCCGCGATCAAGGAAATGATCGTCCCGTCGCTGCTGCCCATCGCCGTGCCCGTGATCGTCGGCCTGACCCTCGGCGCGCAGGCGCTCGGCGGCGTGCTGGTCGGCACCATCATCACCGGCATCTTCGTCGCGATCTCCATGACCACCGGCGGCGGCGCATGGGATAACGCCAAGAAATACATCGAAGAAGGCAACTATGGTGGCAAAGGTTCGGAAGCCCACAAGGCGGCCGTCACCGGCGACACCGTCGGCGACCCTTACAAGGACACCGCCGGCCCGGCGGTGAACCCGCTGATCAAGATCATCAACATCGTCGCGCTGATGATCGTGCCGCTGCTGTAACGTAAAACTCGCGCAGCGATTCGTTACAGAAAAACGGGGCGGGAATTTCCGCCCCGTTTTTTTCGGCCATCGATTCGGGTATTGCAAAACCAAACTAAAAACCTCAGTTCTAGCCACAGAGAACACAGAGTTGGTTTTAAGGTGGCAGTGACGCCTTTTACTCCAGCCCAGCAGTTATTTCGGCGAACAGTTGCAGGGTTTTTTCCGCCTCTTCTGGATCGAGCCGGTTGATCGCATAGCCGACATGAACGATGACATAATCGTCCACCGCAACGCCGTCCACCAGCATCAGTGAAATTTCCTTGCGCACGCCGCCGACTTCCACAACGGCGTTGTCGTTTTCGAGAAGCTCGGCCACGCGGGCCGGTATCGCCAGACACATCGAGTCACTCCCATCTTGTATTCATTGCAATCCAAGCCTGCCCCAGGCTCAGGCCACCATCGTTAGGCCGTGTCTGGCGCGCCAGATTCACATTCGCCCCCGGCGTTTTCCAAGCGGACCGCAAGGTCTGTGCTCAAGCAGCGGTTGAGAAAACAGCCGCCTCCCAATGCCACGCCGGAGATTCCTGTGTTGTGCATCTGCGCAACCACCCATGCCGCCAGCACTTCCGCCAGAGTGGCGTGAAACGCGCAGCTCAGTAGTCGGGATCGCGAATCCCGCTCAATGCCTTGAGCAGCGGCAGCAAATCCAGTTCGCCGTACTTCGCAGTATAACCTTCATGCAGCGGCTCGATCCGGCCATGACGTTCGGCCAGCCCCTCCAGCGTCATCGCCGCCTGCCCTTCGAATGCGGAAATTGCGCACACGCCGAGCAGCCCGGCGGCGGCATCGAACAGCCGCCCACAACTGGAAGTAAGCGGGCTGTTCGGGTTCTGCTCCAGCATCTGCCGCACCACCGCGACCGCTGATGCGCGCCGCAATCATTTTCGCCATCGTCCTCTGGCAGTTGGCGCTGCGGCCCGGCATTCGCACGCTTTCATTTCGCCTCTTCCCGCGCAGCAAGCTGTTTCATGCCGGATTCCAGCCATTCCAGCCACTCGTCCATGCCCGCGCCGCTCGTCGCGGAGGTGAGAATGACGCGAATACCGGGGTTGATGCGGCGCATATACTCGATGCACAGCGGCACGTCAAAATCCAGATAAGGCAACAGGTCCACCTTGTTGAGCAGCACCACGCCGGCGGCGGCAAACATATCGGGATATTTGAGCGGCTTGTCTTCGCCCTCGGTCACCGAGAGCATCGCCACCTTGGCCGCCTCGCCCAGATCGAACGCGGCGGGGCACACCAGGTTGCCGACGTTTTCGATGAACAGCACTCCGCCCTGCGGCAGCGCGATCTGCTGCATGGCCTGTTCCACCATCAGCGCGTCGAGGTGGCAGCCCTTGCCGGTGTTGATCTGGATCGCCTCCACGCCCGTGGCGCGGATGCGCTCGGCATCGTTGTCGGTCTGCTGGTCGCCTTCGATCACCGCAAGCGGGAATTTTTCCTTGAGCGCCCGCAGCGTGCGCACCAGCAGCGTGGTCTTGCCCGAGCCGGGGCTGGAAACCAGGTTCAGCGCAAGGATATTGCGCGAAGCAAACAGGGCGCGGTTGACGGCAGCCAGCGCATCGTTCTTTGCGAGAATGTCGCGCTCGACCCGTATGATACGGGCTTGCGCGGTATCGTGCGCCGCTTCGCCAGCCGCCTGCCCGGCAGGTGCACGATAGGCCACCGCACCGCCATGCTTGCGCGCTTCGCGCCGCATGGCCTTGCCGCCGATCAGCGCGGCATGGCCGCCGCAGCCGCAGGTTGTACACATGAATAGCTTACCTCGACATAAATTAATGCTGCAAATCTGTTCGTGTTTTTTCGTGCCTTTCGTGGACAACTGTTTTTTGTAACATTACTCCACTTCCAGCTCTTTGACTTTCATTTCCATGCCGCCGTTTGGCTGCACCTGATAACCGCCGCACAGGGGACAAGGGTCGTGGCGCTGGCGGACGGCGACCGTCTGGCCGCAAGTGTGACACCACCCCTGCCCCTCGGTTGCAATGATTTCCAGCCGGGCGCCGTCCGCCAGCGTGCCTTTCATCACCAGATCGAAACAGAAACTGATCGCTTCCGGCTCCACCCCGGACAGTGCGCCTATCTCCAGGCATACCGTTTTCACGCGGGAAAAGTGATTGGCCCTGGCGCTGTCCTCGATGACCTGAAGCACACCCTCAACGAGTGACATCTCATGCATTTCCACCCCTGTCCTGCTTCTCCCCGGCGATGCCGGGGCCTATCAAATCTGCGTCCAAACCGATTTACCCGCCGCTTTTGATAAAAGCCAAGTCATCCATTGCTCCGTGTTTATCGGAGTATTGTTCCATGATTTTCTGAATTTGAGGCAACACCGCCTTGAAAGGCTCGATCAGATCGGGGTCAAAGTGCGTACCGGAGCATTTTTCTATTTCGCGCACCGCCTCTTCTATGGGCCACGCCTTTTTGTATGGGCGATCCGATGTCAGGGCGTCGAAAACATCGGCGATGGCGACAATCCGCGCCAACAACGGGATTTCCTCGCCCTTGAGCTTTTTCGGGTAACCGCTGCCGTCCCATTTTTCGTGGTGCGCCAGCGCGACGCTGTGTGCGGTCTGTAGCAGGCTGCTGGGATGGATCCCGATAATTTCCGCACCCATGGCCGGGTGCATGCGCATAATCACCCACTCGGTTTCGTCGAGCTTGCCGGGTTTGAGCATGATGCTGTCGGGGATGCCGATCTTGCCGACATCGTGCATCGGCGCGGCGTTAAACAGGATATCGATGGATTCTTCCCCCAACCCGAAGGCTTGAGCGATCAGGCGGGAATAATGGCTCATGCGGATGACATGATTGCCGGTTTCGTTGTCCTTGAATTCGGAAGCGCGCCCGAGGCGGCAAATAATATGCCGCCGGGCTTTTTCGAGCTCGGCGGTGCGCTGTTCGACCATGATCTCCAGATGGCGCGTCTGGTCGTACAGCGCAAGATGGGTCTTGACTCGCGCCAGCACGATGGCCGGGCTGATCGGCTTGGCGATGTAGTCCACCGCCCCCATTTCCAGCCCTTTTTTCTCGTCCGCCACTTCGCTCATGGCGGTGACGAAAATCACCGGAATGCCGTGCGTGGCCGGGTTCTCCTTGAGGCTTTTGCATACTTCGTATCCGTCCATGCCCGGCATCATGATGTCGAGCAGGATAAGATCGGGAGGCGTGCTGGAAAAGGCTATTTTCAGCGCCTTCTCTCCATTGATCGCTACCCGGGTACGGTAATGCGGGTCGAGCACCTCGGTCAGCAAATCGATATTTTCGGGCGTATCGTCCACGACCAGAATGGTTTGTTTTGTTTGTGATTCAATCATGTATTCCTCTGATTTTCATAAAATTGTCCGGCCTGTTCTGTCATGCACACCCACAGATGAAAAGGCATTACACCGGCGTATCGGTGCTGTAACACACAACGCAACACACCCTGTTCCGCCCGGTCCCTTTTGCCTCATAGAGCATCTTATCTGCCTCGTCGAACAGGACGCGCGGTGAATCCGCCTTTTCCGAGGGCATCGCGGTGGCGCATCCGACACTGACAGTAACAAAAGGCTCGGCGCTGGAATTGGCATGCGGCAACTTTATCTCGAATACACATTCGCACAGGCGCAAGGCAATATGGGCGGCAGCTTCTTTGCCGGTTTCCGGCAGAATGACCGCAAACTCTTCACCGCCGTAGCGTGTCACCATATCTCCGGGACGTGAGACGCCAGACTGCAATGCGGCAGCCACGGCGCACAAACAATCGTCTCCCGCCCCGTGCCCGTAGTGATCGTTGTATTCCTTGAAATGGTCTATGTCGACCATCAACACGGACAACGGGGTGCCTTCGCGCGCGGCACGCTTCCATTCCGCATCAATAGCTTCGTCGAAACGGCGCCGATTGGGGATTTGGGTGAGCGCATCAACCATCGAAATAGCTTCCAGCAGTTCGAACTGCTGCTTGAGCAGGAGGTGGTTACGAACGCGCGCCTTGGTGATTTTGAGTGAAAACGGTTTGGTGATGTAATCCACCGCACCCAGGTTGAGGCCCAATTCTTCGTCGCCTTCGTCGCTCCTGGCGGTAATAAAAATAACCGGAATACGCTGCGTGCCCGGATTATCCTTGAGCCGCTTACAAACCTCGTATCCATCCATGCCCGGCATCATGATATCGAGCAGGATGAGATCGGGCGGTTCGTCAGAGAAGGCTATTTTCAGCGCTTTCTCGCCATTAATCGCGGCTCGGGTGCGGTAGTGAGGAGCGAGGGCCTCGGTCAGCAGATCGATATTTTCGGGTGTATCGTCAACGATCAGAATCGTTTGCTTTGTTTTTGATTCGATCATTATGTTCCTCTGAATTCATTCATTGATGCCGGAGCAGGCACCAAAACAAAGCGCCTCACAGAACAATCCCCAAAGCCAGCGCTATTTCGTTCAGCTTATCCATCGCTCCTTCAAAATCATATTTTGCAATAAGTTTTTTGAGCTGATTGGCAGGTGCATCCTGACCCGCAGCAGCGAGACTATCCGCGATGCCGTCCACTATCTTGCCGGCTCTGGAATCATCGTCCGCCAGCAGGGCGGCAAGCTGGCGCAACTCGTGAGCGAGTACCGCCATATTCACTTTACCGCTGGCAGCCGGTGCATTTTCAGTAGTTTGCGGGGGACCCATCACCGCGACTATCCGCTCCAGCAGGGTCGCCAGCTCCTGTTCCATCGCATCCAGAACCAGCGCCAGGCCATCGGACTCGCCCCGTCTCAACATATCCTCGACCGCACCGGCGCACTCTGCCATTTTTATGGCGCCTATATTGCCCGCCAGCCCCTTTATCGTATGCGCTTCACGGGTGGCGGTATTGGCATCGTTGTTCTCGATAGCCGTTTTGATACGACTGATGACATCCGTCTCGTTTTCACAGAAACGGTGGAGCAGCTTGCGCAACAGCTTGATGCTGCCGCCGACACGACGCAATGCCTTGTCCGTCTCCAGCCCCGCGATATAGGGCACTTCATCGTCTTTCGCCGCTTTCGCGATGTCGGCGCCGGCGCCTGATTGGGTGGCGGGGGATTTCGGCCTGATCCAGCATCCCAGGGTGATGAAGAGTTGGTCGACATCGATCGGTTTCGCGATGTGATCGTTCATGCCGCATTCAATACACTTCTCCTTGTCGCCCGCCATCGCGTTGGCCGTCATGGCGAGAATCGGCAGATGGGCGAAACGGGTATCTTCGCGAATCTTGCGGGTGGCGTCGAAACCGTCCATCACCGGCATCTGGCAATCCATCAACACGCCGTCGTAATCGGCCTGCAACACTTTCTCCAACGCTTCGGCCCCATGATTGGCGACATCGACCCGAATACCGGCAGCCACGAGAATTTCCAATGCCAGCTCCTGATTGACCGCGTTATCTTCCACCAGCAGCAGATACGCGCCACGCATGGCTTTGGCTGCGGCAAGGTATTCACCCTGCCGCCCCTTCTTGCGCGGACGCTGCATGGCTTCTTTGCCGAAGGCGTTGAGTATGCTGTCGACCAGCGTGGAGGGGCTCACGGGTTTGATCAACACGCCTTCGATTTGTGTGTCTTGCGCCCGCTGCATCAAATCATCCCGCTTGTGTGCTGTGACCATGATGAATGTCTGGGTATCCACCAGCTTGTCATCGGCACGGATACGCCGGATGGTTTCAATACCGTCCATGCCGGGCATCATCCAGTCCATCAGCACCAGACCATAAGGCTTGCCTTCCAGTTGGGCACGCTCCAGTTCGTCGATCGCTTCCAGGCCACTGCTCACGGTCGTCGCGTCAAACTTCAGCGACACCAGGATGGACAGCATGATTTCGCGCGCGCTCAAATTATCGTCCACCACTAACACGCGCAACCCCACCGCCTCCTCGATTGTGGTAATGAGATGGCGCTGCTCGGGCTGCACACCAAATTTGGCTGTGAAGTGAAAGGTGCTGCCATTGCCCGGTTCGCTGTCGACGCCGATTTCGCCGCCCATCAGCCCCACCATGCTCTTGCTGATGGTCAGTCCCAGCCCGGTGCCGCCATACTTGCGTGTGGTCGAAGCATCGGCCTGCGAGAAAGCGCTGAACAACCTGCCGCATTGCTCCCCGGTGAGACCTATGCCGGTATCGGAAATGTCAAAGCGCAAACGCACGCCATCCGCCTCATCGGCAATCTTGTGGATGCCCACGGTAATTTCACCTTTCTCGGTGAACTTGATCGCGTTGTTCACCAGATTGAGGATCACCTGCCCGAGACGCAACGAATCGCCGACAAGCGCCGTCGGCACATCGGTGCCCACATCGAACAACATCTCCAGCCCTTTATCCTGCGCCTTGATAACGCAAAGATCGGCCAGATGTTCCAAAACATCTTCCAGATAGAATTCGGCCTGTTCGAGCTCCATTTTGCCCGCTTCGATCTTGGAGGAATCCAGGATGTCATTGATGATGCCGAGCAGGTTTTTAGCCGCGGACTCCACCTTCTCGAGGTAGTTGCGCTGTTTGGCGTTCAGGGCGGTTTGCAAGGCCAGATGGGACATGCCGATGATCGCGTTCATCGGCGTGCGGATTTCATGGCTCATGTTGGCGAGAAAATCGCTTTTTGCGCGGCTGGCCGCATCCGCGATCTCTTTGGCTTCCTGCAATTCGGCCTCCATGCGCTTGCGCATGACAATCTCCTGCTCCAGTTGCAGGTTTTTCTTTTCGACGTTCGCCAGCAGCGCCTCGGTTTTTTCGAACTGCTCGACCACCAGTTTGGTGGTGATATCTGCCGCTTCGCGCGACACGCGAACTTCTTCGAGCAACAGGCGGTTCTCTTCTTCGAGCGCATCGCACCCGTTGCCGCGCATGGAGCCACGGCGTTCTGTGCCCGCATAGAGCGCCGTGTTGCTCAACGAGGCGACTGGCATCGGGTTATGGTGTTCCATGAATAGCGACCTCCATATAGCGTTTGGTCAGAGTAATCCTACAAACGAAAATTGCTTGACCGCAGAGGCGCGGAGACGCAGAGAAATAATCAGATTCTGACAATTTTCTGGTTCTCCAAACAAGTGAGGCCGCGCAACATTATTCATTGTTTTTCCTCAGCGCCTCAGCGCCTCTGCGGTGCAACTGAATTTTCAGGATAATATCGGTTCATCCGGCCTCCAGCGCGAGTTGCAGGCTGAGGCGGGCAGCGTCCAGCACCGCGCCGTCCGATGCCCCTCCCTCGCAGCCGACGAGGCGGATGCGCGGCGGCGGATTGTCGACCACCGCAGGCAAGACACTCAGCAGAAAAGGCAATCCGGCTTCGTGGCCGAAGCTGCCGTTGGTCTGGCGCGCGACAGTATCGCCGTCGATGACGGTGATTTCGCCGATCGATGCGAAGCCGCTGACCGCGTCGACGAAGACTACCGGCCTTCCGTCTTCGAGAAAGCGCAGCAGGTTGAGGCCGGCCAGGCCGCCATCGACGATCTCCACGTCCGCCGGACGTTCCATGCCCGCCAGCGTATCGTAGACCCGCGGCCCGAAGTCGTCCCCGCCGACAAAGCGGTTGCCGATGCAGAGGATGCGGGCAGCGACCATATCAGCTGGTGCGTTTCACGGTATGCACGGCGCACACCAGACATGGGTCGAAGGAGCGGACGACGTAGCCCGCTTCGACCGGGTTATCAGGATCGGCGATGGGTGTGCCGACCAGCGCCTCTTCCCACGCGCCGCGCACGCCCTTTTCATCGCGCGGCGAGCCGTTCCAGGCGGTCGGCGTGATGATCTGGTAGCGGGCGATCTTGCCGTTTTCGATGTTCACCCAGTGGCCGAGCGCGCCGCGCGCGGCCTGGGTCAGTCCGACGCCGCGACCGTCGGGCACTCGGCCGTCACCGGTAATGATCGCGGCGCCGTGCGTGGCGATGCATTCGCCGAGCCAGGTTTCCATGGCCGTCAGCAGCGTTGCCGGGCGCGTCAGGCGGGCGAGTTGCCGGGTCAGCGACGAGGCGCCCGGCCCGGCGAGAAAATCCAGAAACAGGGGGCGGCGTTCGATCACCGCCTCGGCCAACGGACCGGTCTCGACGGATGAACCGTCATAGCGCGGCGCCTTGATCCAGGAATAGGCGCCGCCCTCCCTCTCCGTCACATGGGGTTGCGTTTCTCCCGCAGACGGATGAAGTACACCCAGCGCCTTCTTGTAATAAGCGTGCGAGACATCTTCGGCAATTTTCTCATGGTCGAATGCTTCCGCTGCTGCATGGCGCACGACACCGGCCGCCACCAGTTGCCGTGTCGAACCCGACACAGCCGTGTCGGCAGGCAGATCGAGCGAGCCGCAAGACAGGAACGCCTCGTTGCCGCGACCGATGCTATCGAGCCCGAATTCGCGCCCGAAACGCAGCAGGAAGCCCACCTCGCTTTCGCGCTGCGCGCCGTTTTCTTCCAGCCACGCATCCAGCGCGGCGCGACTGTCCACCGCCAGCCAGCGTTCGATGCTGCACCCGAGGACGCGGCGCTCGTACCATTGCCGGTAGCCGCGCACGATTTGCAGGCATTGCAACAGATGCGCCTGCGATGGCTCGAAGGCGATGCCGCCCGGCACCATGTAGGAAGAATGCGGCCACTGCCCGCCGATCATCGCGACGACTTCGAGCATTTTTTTGGTTTCGCGGATGACATCGATGAACGAGCTGCCGCCCATCGTCGTGTAGCGTTGCTGCGCCTGCTCGAACAGCGAATGGCGGCTGTGCGCCGGGTTGGCGAAATCTGCCATGAACATCATCACGCTTTGGCGCACGTCGCTCTGCACATGTTCCGCCATCAGCGCGATGTTGCGCAGGCGGATGGCGTTGTCCGGCGGCGTGACACCGGCAATCGCGTCGAGCGCGCGGACGGCGGCCATCAGGTGGGTGGTCGAGCAGATGCCGCAGATGCGCGGTGTCATCACCAGCCCATCGAGTGGGCCACGACCGATCATCAGGTTTTCGAAGCCGCGATACAGGATGCCGGCGCTCCACGCGTCGGTGATCACGCCATCGCCGTGCTCGACGCGAACTTCCAGATCGCCCTCGACACGGTTGAGCGGAATATCGGTAATTTTTCTTGTAGAACTCATGTTCGCTCCCGGTCAGACTTCGGTAATCCGTTTCTTCAACCGCTCAGGCGCAGCGGCGGCCGCCATCCCCTTGTAGACCATGTAATGTGCCCGATTGATGCCCATCGGCAATTCAATCGGGATACCCATGATATTGCGGGTTTCGAAGAACGGGTCGGGTGTCGGGAATCCCGGGTTGGTGCAGCCGAAGCACGGGACTCCGGCGCGCGTCTTCGACGAGCGCTGGTTCCACAGGGTTTTATTGCACGTGCCGCCAACCAGCGGGCCGTGGCAACCCTTGTGAAAAAACAGACAGCCCTTCTCGCCAAAGTCTTCTTCCTCTACGCGGTACTCGTGGTATTCGTTGCGCGTGCAGCCTTGATGCACCGTCATCCCGTACCAGTCCACGGGGCGCTGGAGTTCGTCGAGCTCGACTTTTGCGCCGGCAGCGAGCGCCAGCAGGACGTTGCCGAGCACGTCGTGATGGCAGGGGCAGCCGGCCAGGTTGAGCACCGGCAGACCCGATTTCGACCGAAAATCCGCGCCCAGAAACCCCCCTTTTTTAGACTGGGTAAATTGCAGCCCGGTCGCCTCGATCTCGCCGCCAACGCCGAAACCGCCGAAGCTCGCGCAGGTACCGATCGCGACCACAAACCTGGCCTGCCCAGCGAGCGCCGCCACCAAATCCTTGCGCGGTCGCCCGCCGGGCGCATCGAACATGCCGGTGCCGTCCGGGCCATGCACCACAGCCCCTTCGACCACCAGCACATCGAGCGGCCTGGCGCCGGATTTCAGGTCGGCAAGCAGCGCCTCTTGCCCGGCGGGCGAAAGGTTGGACAGCGAGGGATGCCACAGCAGATCGACGTTCAGCGACTGCATCAGCGTCGGCACGTCGGGCGTTTCGGTACCCAGCAGCGACATCGTGTCGCCGCCGCATCCGCCGCATTGCAACCAGTACAAAGAAATCATATTTCCCCCTCTAATTTGTAACAGCCAACTACGCCACCGCCAGATACACCCCGCACAACGCGATACCCGCACCGGCCGCATGAATGGCGCGCTCGCGCGCCAGCCGTTGCATACCCAAACCGAAGGCAATACCGATAACGTGCAGCAGCGCCGTCGCCAGCATGAAGCCCAGCGCATATCCGGCTCCGGAAGCCAGCTCCGGCATCTCTGCGCCGTGCGCGTGGCCGTGCCATAGCGCGAACAGCCCGGCCATGCCGCTGCTCAGCCAGAGCGGCAGACGCACCGCTGCGGCGACCAATACACCCAACAGCAACACCGACAACACGATACCCGTTTCGACGAACGGCATGCCGATGCCCAACACCGGCAATGCGCCGCCCAGCGCCATCACGCCGACAAAGGTGAGCGGCACCGCCCACACCGAGCGCCCGCCCATCTGCGCCGCCCATAGCCCGACCGCCAGCATCGCGCAGACGTGATCCAAGCCGCTGGTTGGATGTGCGAGGCCATGCAAAAACCCGCCAGTTTCC
>Ga0209343_10000518_pt1 | contig 54226 bp, 54 predicted proteins | sample RifCSPlowO2_02_FD_184026 | JGI IMG/M metagenome (GOLD analysis project Ga0209343, IMG submission 184026) | Groundwater microbial communities from Rifle, Colorado - Rifle CSP2_plank lowO2_0.2 (SPAdes) (version 2) | ecosystem: Environmental > Aquatic > Deep subsurface > Groundwater | place...
GGGCAAGCTCAAGCCGCATGGCATGGCGAGCTACCCGCTCGAGGCTTTTCGCGAAGCGCTGGCGGCGGTGCGCGAACGGCGGGTCCTCGGCAAAGCGGTGCTGGCGATCCGCTAAGGATGATCCTGTTCCTGGCGAAATGGTGCATCGTCGCATGAAGTAATCGGCGCACTTGTGAGATTCCGGCGTCGTGATACCGTCCCAATTTGAGGTCGAAGCGGTCATTTCTTGATACGGTAAGCTTGAGGCACCTTCTTTGTCGCGCTATCTTGTGAATGGCGAATTGATAATCGGGCCGCGATCGGTGTCTGGAAAAGGCCGCGACAATGCTGCTGCCACCCATAAGAATCAAGCGCAGCATGGGCGGGAGGAGGCTTACCAGACTGCTCCTCCGGGGTGCTCCCGCTGAGCGACTGGTGAACGCGACTGCCGTTGTAATAAATCCTGTACTCTTCCAGCGTTCGTTTGAGGTCGAGTGAGTTCCAGAACAGCACTTGGTCAAGGCATTCACTTCGAATCGTCCTAATCAACCGTTCTACGAACGGATGGGAAACTGGGTGTATGGGACCGACTTGATCTCCTCGATCTCGAGTACCCGCAGGTTGGCGAGCCAGCGGTGGAACCGAAACAGCGGGTCGTGATCGGTACTCAAGCATTTCGGTAGCAGCTGGTCGGCAGTGGCGTGATTGAACATCCGGCATACGGACACGCCGTCAATGTAAGCGGGTGTGATACCGAAGCCGACAGTGGCTGCGCAGGAGGATCGATTCGCAGCGGAAAAAATCCACGCTCCAAAGGCTATCCTTGAGCTGCCCGATAAAGGTCAGCCACGACGGACCGTCGGTTCCTGAGTCGGGTCGGTAGTGCTTCGCGAGCACCCGGCGAACGACATCTTTATCGATGTTGACGCCGAAGGTGTGAGAAATCTGCTGCGCGATGTGTACACAGCCGAACCGAGGATTGCGCCGTTTGATTTCAAGAATTGCGGCGATGAATTCTCGCGATGGTCCTTTGGGATCAGGTTAGCGGCGCCGTCGTGATCCATATAGGGCGTGATTTTCGGGGCTCTCTTGCGGGCGCGCTTCAGAATCAGTAACTGATGCTTGAGCAACAGGGATTCTGCGACGACAGAACGAACACCGCCAGGCCGAATGAGCTTGGCCAGCGTTGCCAATAGATGGATCACCAATATGAATAGCCCCCTCATTCACTGGTACTCTACCAGCCGTGGGAACCCTTACAAGACTGCACCTCGCGGTCGCATTTTGGCAGAATAGTAATTCGCTATGGACACGCTCAAAATTGATAATTTTGGCAGCCTACGTTACCCTATGATCCTATTGCGGCTTTGCAAGACCGAGTGGTCAACCTTGTTCTCTTCTATGCGTAAGCCCAAAACCTCACCGAGCATGACGGAATCCAAACGGATCTTGAAGGAGAGTCCTTCGGGCGTTACGACGGGATCCCCATTTCATCGTAGTGGAAAAATTCCGCTATACCATCAGCTAGCTAGCTGGTTAGAGCAGAAACTCCGATCTGGCGAGTACTCCGATGGCGCAAAAATTCCAGGAGATACACAGCTAGCCACTGAATTGGGAGTAAGCATTATTACGGTACGAGCCGCGATGAAGGTGCTTATCGGAAAACACCTAATCGCTCGATATCCTGGCAAGGGGACATTTGTGTTGGAAAACAATAGTGTCCGTGCAAGAGCGGTTTGGGGGCTAGGTTCAATCGAGGATCTAATAGCGATTGGCTTTCGGTCATCAATTAAATTGCTAGACATGGGGCATGTCATCGCTCCTCCATGGGTCGCCGCAAAATTTTCCCAGCCCGAAAGGAAAAAGATCTTTTGGTGCCAGACATTACGGTTAAGTAACGGGGAACCTTTCGTAATCACGGACGTTTATCTGCCGACGAATATTGGTGAGGCCATTAAGAAAATTAATCTATACAAGACCTTAAAGAAAAAACGGCTCGTGAGCACGATCGTGGAGGAGACGTGTGGGATCTTCATCGCCGATATACATCAAACGATGGGAGCCGAACTCGCAAAAAGCCAGACGGCGAAAATCCTAAAAGTGCCGGAGGGAACCCCGCTACTTACAGTTGAGCGGTACTATTTCACTTCCGATGGAACATCAGTCCAAGTTGGAAGATCCAGCCATCGCGTCGACCACTATAAATACGGCATCAATCTCAAACGCGTTATATCTGGGTAACCCGTAAGCTTCCCTTTTCGGTAGACAGGTTGGAAGTGGACTTTTCTGGCAGGATTTTGCCTGAAGGAGGGTCCGATGAAGAAGTCCAAGTTCAGCGAATCGCAGATTGTGGCGATTTTGAAGGAAGGGGAATCTGGGGTGCCGGTGGCGCAGATTCTTCGCGAGCACGGCATCAGCCATGCGACGTTCTACAAGTGGAAGTCGAAGTATGGAGGCGCGAGCATAGGCCTCGTGTCGCCAGCGCTCGATGGTCTGCGGGCGCGTTGGTAAGCCCGTTATAGCGGCTTTTCCCCGATCAGGCCCAGCTTCGCCAGCGGCGCTCCGACAACCCTCACACCCAACCTAATGCCGAATTTGCGCTCGATCAGCATGGCGACAATGCGACGCGTCCACAGTTCGAAGTCCAGTCCGTACTGACGCGGATCGCGGCCGTTTGACCCAGCGAAAGACCGGGCGCTCTCGCGCAAACGTCAAGGCGCGCGAACGGCCCCGTGCCTTGCGTGAAGCGCAGTGGCCTGAAACCGCTTCCCGAACCAGCCGCGGCGTTGAGCCATCTGTAAATCAATGCGCGATTGAACCCGAGAAATGCAATGACAGCCGACGGTGTTTCACCCTCCCGAACCCTCTGCAGTCAGCTAACGCCCGCTGCCATAGAATTCCGGCGCGGATCGTAACCTCCTAACATTTGCCCTGTCGCCGGGTCTATATACACCCCTTCTACTCCGCCCACTTGATCCGTCCATTCTGGATAGTCAAAGATGTCATGCCCAAGACTGACCAACCCCCGAATAGTGGACCTGGCTATTCGTTTCTCCATTCCCACTTGGCCACCGAGGTCCTCGATTTTGAAACGCGGCGCCTCGATCGCGCTCTGAATGTCGAGGCCATAATCAATCATATTTACGATTGTCTGCACCACGTACGGCACAATGCCATAGCCTCCCGGACTTCCCAAAGCAGCATATGGGCAATTGTTAGCCAATAAAATCGTTGGCGCATGCCCGATACTTGCACGATGTAAAGGGGACACTCCATTGGGTCCGTCGTCCAATGCCATCCACCAGGACCGATCGTTCATGAACATACCTGTGCCTTCAATCACTTCACCACATCCAAAGCGCGACCCTACCGTCTGCGTGGCGCAAACCAGGTTTCCCGCACCGTCCGCGACTACAAAGTGCGTTGTGGATGAACCCGGAAACACTCCAACGCCCGCTATCTGAACCTGCTTTCGCTTGATCCGTGCGCGTAGCTCTTCGGCGTAACGCTTACTTATCAGGCGTTCAACATCCATGGCAAGAAAATCTGGATCGCCACCGCTCATCCGACGATCGTTAAGAGTCAGCTTTAAGGACTCAATAAGGACATGAAGCGACTCCACCGTATGGTAACCGAGCTTGGCGAGATCAAAGCCTTCGAGAATATTCAGAGCTTGCAGCACGTGTGCCCCCGCGGTAGGCGGTGTCGAAACAACCACGTCTGTTCCACGATAGTTACCGCGCATCACGGGCCGCCATACCGGCTTATATTGATTGAGATCCTCTAACGTCATTAATCCATCGTGCTGCCTGCAGTAGTTAAAGAGCAGATCAGCCGTTTCCCCTTCATAGAACCCCCTGTCACCACCTTGCGCCAGACGGCGGAGAGTCGCGGCCAAGTCGTCCTGTCGCAGAGTGTCGCCTTCGCCAAGTAACACCGTCCCCTGCTTGCACACCACTCGCCGAGTGGATTCATAGGGCAGGAGTTTGGATGCGAACTTGCTTATGGATTCGGAAAGGTATCGGTTTATTGGCAACCCCCCTTCCGCCAGCTGAATTGCTGGTGCGCATAAGTCCCGAAAGGGCAAGGTGCCAAAACGCTTCGATAGCTCCCACCAGGCTGCCGGGGTGCCGGGAACCATTCCGACAACTACGCCCTCGTCCCGACATTCAGGAGGCTCCTCCTGAAACGCACGCGGGTTGCTCGCACGTTCCAGCCCGAATTGTTTCTGCAATAATTCCAAGGTCATTCGTGCCGGGCAAGTGGAGTATCCATCCAGGTAAAAGAACTCTTTTTTCTGGGCAAGATATATTAGCCACGCCGAATCTCCAGCTATGCCAGACCACTCGGGATTGGTTACCGCTATCGCGGCGCCAAGCGTAACCGCCGCATCTATCGCGTTCCCGCTCTTGCGCAGAGTTTGAACTGCCGCATCGCTGGCGAGCGGGTGCATCGATGACACCATTCCGCGCATCCCCCAGATCTGCACCGAGGGCCGATTAGCATTTTCAGCCGCGAATACTTGTGCCGCCAACCGTTTTTTGCTTGGCATGGGACCTCAACCAATTCTTTGGCCGACAGGTTGCACCGAATCACTCTTCCGCTTAACTGGCCTAAGTAGTCTGGTTCATAAATTCGGCAACGTATGATGTCACGCTGCAAGAGGCAAGGACGAGGGCTCGGCCAGGAACTTTCTGGTCAGCCTTGCGAGGTCATCTCGCGTGAATCGCCAGTCGAAGGGCGTGGCCATGGTTTCGTAGTAGTCCTGGAAGCGCAGCAGGCGATCTTCGACCTCAGCGAGGCAGGAGAAGTCGTTGGGAGTGAGTGCCTTGCGCTGGACGATGGAGAAGTAGATCTCAATCTGGTTGAGCCAACTGGCGTGAACCGGGCCGTGAACCGGGAGCAAGTTGGGAAAGGCCTCGGTCAGGCGTCGCACGCAGGGCGTGCCCCGATGCGAGGAGCCGTTATCCATGATCCAGAACACGCGCCGTGCGTCACGATAGGGTGGCTGAGTCATGACTTGAGCAACGAGACGGCCGAACGGATCGATGCCGGTGGTTTTCTCGCAACGGCCAAAAACCTTGGCACGGTGTACATCGAGCGCCGCCAAGTAGGCCCAAGCTCCACCGCGCTCATATTCGTGTTCGACGCGAGCGGCACACTGGGGGCGCGGTGGCGAGGTGGGATGTTTGCGCACGCGCGCTTGGATGCTGGTTTTCTCGTCGGCGCAGAGCACGAACTCGTCCCAGCGCAGGCGTTTGCCCTCCCACTGCTTGGCGTACAGATCGAGAATGCGCCCGGCCTTGAGTGCGAAATCCGGATCGCGCGGGAAGATCCAGGTGCGGTGCTGCCAGGGCCGAATGGCGTCCTCGTGCAACCAGCGCCACACGGTGGTGTCACTGATGCGCGCAACGATGCCGCACTGCTGCGCTTCGCGCACGATATCGGCACAACTGAAACGCGACAGCGGCAGCCCACGCGCGGCAGGCAGTTCACAGGCGATGGCCTTGATTTGCACCACCAGCTCTGGGGGGGAAGACCCGGGGGCGACCCGGGCGTGGGCGCTCTTCGAGTCCCGGTAGTCGTTCATGAAAGAACCGCTTGCGCCATAGGCTTACAACATCGCGGCCGACCGAGAGCGCGGTGGCGATCTCGTCGTTGGCACGATCCTCGGCGGCAAGCAGGATCATCTTGGCGCGGAGAACCTCGAAATATGGCAACGTATACTTGCGTGCCCGGCTTTCCAGAATCTCGCGTTCCTTCCGCGAGAGCCGAATTGTGAATGGGCTGCTTCTCGGCATACTCGGTGACCCTCCGTTGGGTGCACGATAACCGAGAAGGCTGAAAGTCGCAATGCTTATACGTTGCCATATTTAATAAACTAGGTACTAAGCACAATGGGTAATTACACTCATTTCTCGTCCACTTCCTGACTTTGCCGTGAACCCACCATCTACGTAGAGCGTCTGTCCGGTAATGTAAGCCGATGCGTTACTCGCGAGAAAGACTGTCGTGCCGTGCAAATCGGCAAGCTCAGCTGCCCTCGAAAGTTCCGCTTCGCGTCGTGCCACCAGCAGGACATCGGCACCTGCAAGGCCGAGCGCGCGCACCATCGCTTCCCCGATGCCGGAGTTGCCGCCGGTGACGAGCGCGGTTCGTCCCGCCAAGCGAAACAAGTCAAAAACATCCGGCATCACGACTGCATTACCGCTTGATCTTCAAACCCACGTCGAAGTGTTCGTCCGGAAAGTATTTTCTGAGCCGATCATCCGCAGTGCGGGCGTGGGCTTCCATACCCTCGAGTCGTGAGATGCGCGCGGTTACCGGTACAATATCGCGGTTCACTGAGCGAGACATGCGCTGCCATGTCACGGTCTTGATGAACTTGTGTACAGAAAGGCCGCCTGAGTATCGCGCGGCGCCCTTCGTCGGCAGAATGGGGTTTGGACCGGAGGTTTTGTCGCCATAAGCAACTGTTGTCTCCTCGCCAAGGAAGAGCGAGCCGTAACAGGTAAGACGCGCAAGCCACCAGTCGAGATCCCGGCAGTGCACCTCGAGGTGTTCGGACGCGTATCGTCCTGCTGCATTGTATCCCTCCAGTGGTACGTAAGAAGTTATAGCGAGTTCCTCCTAAAACCGCTTTACTGAGCCAACATTACATCGGCACAGGATCGATCGGAGTTTTTCGCGGCAAATTGATAATGGTTTCGAGCAAGGCCGCCATCCCGATCAACTTGCCTTCGGCGCGCGGTGCCCCGATGAGCTGCAGCCCGACTGGGCGTCCGTCGGAAGCAAAACCACAGGGCAGGGAGAGTGCGGGGCAGCCCACCAGGCTCACCGCGTACGTTAGCAACATCCAATCGCTTTCGCTTTCGGCTGCAAGAGGCACACCATCGATATCGGCGATTCGGGCAGTGCCTATCGGAAACGCAGGGATGGGCGCTGTAGGGCATATCAGCAGATCGTATCGATCAAAAAACTGCACAACGCTTTGCGCCAGAGCAGCGCGTTTCTTTTCCGCTTCCCATATGACGCGGGCTGAAAGCTTAACTCCAGTGTCGAGGCGCGCCTTAAAAGATCCAGAGAGTCGATCGTCATGTGTTTCGATGAGATATCCCCAGTGCGCGGCAAGCCAAGCGGGCCGCAGCACCTTAAGGATCTCACGAGCATTAGAGAAATCGGGCGACGCGTACTCCACGACTGCACTGCCATCGGCAAAGCGCACGGCAGCGTCGGCGCAGACCACGGCCACCTCGGCTGCAACAGGGCAAAGGCCCAGGTTAGGGCTAAAGGCTACACGCTTCGGGGCCCGCCACGATTGCCTCCCCCTTGCGTAGCGGTAATGTGGTGCGGGCAACGATATGGGATCGCGAGGACTCTCGCCGACCATCGCGTCAAGCATCAACGCAACATCGGTAACGGTGCGCCCCATCGGTCCGACCACGCACAACATGTCGTTTGGCAGCGAAGTGCTACGCGCCACGCGCCCCGGAGTCGGCCTTAACCCCACCACGGAACAAAATGAAGCCGGCTGCCGCAAGCTGTCACCAAGATCAGTACCGGTTGCCAACCATACCTGCCCTGAAGCAACGGCCGCGGCCGAGCCGCCAGACGAGCCGCCGGACGTGAGCCCGGTGTCCCACGGATTACGGGTCGCGCCAAACAATTCGTTGGTCGTATTGAGTCCGCCCGCCGAAGCAAATTCCGGTGTGTTGGATTTCGCCAAAACGATCGCGCCGCGGCGTTCGAGCGTCTCCACCAGGACGTCCGAGCGTTGCGGAACACGGTCTGCAAATAACGCAGAGCCATAGGTGCAGCGCACGCCCGCCACATCGGTCATGTCTTTGACCGCAACCGGCAGGCCGCACAACCAGCGGGGATCGCTGCGATGGCGGGAGTAATCCCGCTCCATGCCACGCGCCGCATTCAGGGCACGGTCGAAGCAGCGGATCGGAACCGCATTAATTGCCGCATCGGTTGCGTCGATACGGCGGATCGCAGCATTGACTAGTTCGACCGGCGACACCTTGCGCTGGCGCAGTAGATCGACCGCTTCTACAGCGGTTAGGCTCGTCAATTCGGTCGCGCCTGATGCGTCAGAGCAGGCCGTATTTTTTGGCACGCGCCGCGAAGCCATCATAACCAATGAATTTTTCAAAGTCGTCGACGCTTCCTATGACCTCGGGAATTTTGTTGAAATCGCGCCCGTCGCGAAATTGCGCGAGCGCCGACTTGACCCCGTGATACGCCGCATAAAGGCAGAAGCCGTAATAAAGCACGATATCGGCGCCAGCCTTTTCTTCCTCAGCAACCGAAACGCCCTTGAAATTCGTTACCATTACCTTGCCGTTAATCCGGCTTCTTACCTTGGCCAACCGGTCGGGCTTCATGCCGGCTGGAAATACCATGTCTGCACCTGCTTCCAGAAAGGCGTTCATCCGCTCTACTGCTTCGGACGGATCGCTGTAAAGCCAGGCAGCGTCGGTGCGAGCAATGATCATGAAATCAGGGTCCTCCCGTGCGTCGAGCGCTGCCTTTACGCGCGCGAGCATGTGATCAAGCGGTCGGATGACGCGCTCAAAATCGGTGTGCTTACCATGCACGTGGTCCTCGATATGGATTGCGGCAATGCCGGCGCGCTCGAATTCACGCACCGCGCGCCAGATGTTCGGCGGCTTGCTGAATCCGTCTTCAAAATCCGCGATCACCGGAATTCGAACTGCATCGACGACACATTGCGCGTGGGCGGCCATCTCGGGCAGGCTCAAAATGCCCACATCGGGTTGCCCGAGACGACTTGCGGCGCTGGTGTAACTGCCAACATATACAATCGGAAATCCCGCGTTCTCCACGAGTTTTGCGCTTACTGCATCGTAAACCCCCGGCACCGCGATTGTCTTGCCTGAGCCGAGCAATGCTTTTAGCGCTTTGCGCCTTTCCTTAGCAGTCATTTCATGCCCCTGATGAGACGCGCTACCCGCGCGCCTTGGCGAGCAGGTCGGAACGAATCACCTTGTCCCAATCGGGTAGCCGTTTCAAAGACCCGGCTTTGTACAAGATGTCCGCCTGTCCCTTTATATAGGCAGATAGCTCAGGCGTGATGTCCGGCACGACCTTCGGCAATTTGGCCATTTTGCTGATCATGGGCGGGCTGAGCGCCGTGTAGCCACTTTCGCGGTACATGCTGAGCAGTGCATCGACTACTCCGTCGGGGTTGTGTTCCCAGTATTCCACACCGTCAAGCCACGACTTCAAGAACGCATTTACCGTATCTGGAAACTTTTCCAGGAACGCGGTATTCACGACCAGGCAGGTCGGGTTGGCATCATAGGGGCCGAAACGCACCAGGACTTCGCCGATCTTTTCCTGCTCGCCGATCGTGAGATAAGGTTCGGGGCCCGCGAATGCATCGATGGATCCTGCAGCTAGCGCGGGAACCTGGTTCGCGGGTTGCAGGTTTACGATTCTGTAATCGCCCTCCTTGAGCCCGAGCTTGGGCCCGACCTGATGCACGAACACCGGCCCAGTGGTCGAGCCTACCGTGATTGACACGTTCTTACCCTTGAGGTCGGCGACGTTGTTGATGCCCGGCCGCGCCATCACGCCGACGGTGTCGCCGCCGAGCAGCACGAATGCAATCAGGGTAAAGTTACCGGTAGCCGCCCCGACGAAGAACGGCGTCAGGTTCATCGTTCCGAAATCGATCTTGCCAGCGAGCATCGCGTCGCGCACGCCACGGCCGTCAGCAAAGTTGAACGCCTCGACCTTGAGCCCGCGTTTCTCATAGATCTTTTTCCGCGCCCATACCACCGCCGCCGCGCCGGTAAATGTGTTCTGCAACCCGAAGCGTATAGGCTGTATCTGCTGCGCAGTTGCTGACGGCGCAAAGGGTGCCAGCGCCAGGCCTCCGAGTGTTTTAAGGACGGTGCGTCGCGATGCGTGATAAGCGCTGGTTCGAGTGTATCGAGTCGGTTTCTTGTCCATTGCAGTATCTCCTCGTTATGGTTCGGAATGAAGGCGACCTCTATCATTGTTTCCATCCAACTATCATGCCCCATCGGGCGACAGTGCGGCGCTCGATGGCCTGAAACACCACGCGTTCGAACAGCAGCCCCAGCGCGCCGATAACGAGCAACGCCGCAAGCATGACGCTGGAGTTAAGAAACTCTTTGGCATCAAAGATTATGCGCCCCAGCCCCCAACTGGGACTCGCCAGCAGCTCGCCGCCAATCACCGCAATCCAGGCACGCCCAAAAGAAAGGCGGACGCCCGTGATGATATAAGGCATCGACCCGGGGATGACAACTTTCCAAAAAAGCACGCGCTCGCCAGCACCCATCGATGACGCAGCGCGCAGCCATATCGGGCTGACCGAGCGTACGCCAGCCCAAACGTTGTAGATCATGGGGAACGTTGCCGCGTAAGTCACAACCACGATCATGGTCACGTCGCCGATCCCGAACCAGAGGATAAAGAGCGGCACCCAGGCCAACGAAGGGATCGGCATCAACACGGACACCAGCGGCATCCAGAACCGTTCCCACACACGAAACCGCGCCATCAGAATGCCCAGCGGTATGCCGATGAGACAGGCGAGAGACAAACCGAGCAGCACGCGACCGAGCGTCGATGCCGCGTTTTTAATCATGCTGCCATCAAGCGTGAGCTGCACGAGCGAGGTGCCGATCGCTTCAAGCGGGGGTGAGAGCGCCTGCGAAAAAAGTCCGCTGCGCGCAAATATTTCCCAAGCGATAAGCGTCACCACTACTCCGGCGGTACCCCGCCAGAAGCTTGTCCATGAGAATGACGATCCAGCGCTCATGCCGTCATCATGCCCCAGCGCACCACTGTGTAGGTTTCGAGGCGCTTGAACACCTGTTTCTCGAGCAACAGTCCGATGGCACCAATCATCGCTATACCCACAAGCATTACATCGGTAGCGAGAAACTCCTGCGCGCCAAAGATCATCCAGCCGAGCCCTTTAGAAACTGCGGTCAGCATTTCAACCGCAACCAGGATGCGCCAAGCTTGCGCCAACCCAAGCCGCATACCGGTGAAGATGTACGGCAAAGATGCCGGCAAGATCACCTTATAAAACATCTGTCGGTCGGTCGCACCCATCGACTCAGCCGCCCGAATCCAAATTTGCTTCACCGCTTTCACGCCTTTCCACGTGTTGATAATCACGGAGAATGACGAGGCAATACCGACCAGCAGCACTGCAGGTAAGTCGCCGAGTCCGAACCAGAGCACGAAGAGCGGCGCATAGGCGAGTCCCGGTATCGGGTACCCAATGCTGACGATCGGCAAGAATACATCCTCCACAAAACGGTAGCGCCCCATCGCGATCCCCAGCAAAACGCCGATCACAGCGGCCAGCAAAAAACCGAGGACCAGCCTGAGCAATGTTCCCTGAGTATTGACCCAAAGGATGCCGGATACGGTCAATCGCAGCAGAGCATCGAATACCGTAACCAGGCTGGGAAATAACTTGGGCGGATAAATCCCGGAACGGGCGACGATTTCCCAGAGCACGCCCAACACAAGAAACGGCACGAGTGTCCACGCAACGTCCACAGCTAACTGTTTCAAGCGACCCATTTGTTCCTGCGAGCTCCCTTGTTTGCTAAGCAGTAATACTCAGGTCCGCGTGCCTAAGCTCTTCAGCGATCAATGACACATATTCCTCAAAGGGTTGCGTTCTCGCGTCCATCTTCGCCTTGACAAAGTGGTTGAAGATGGACGCATAATGTTTCTTATAACACAGTAAAATTAGAACTTCGACTGCCTGTAGCCGTGAAGTTTTGTTGTTGCTAAAGCAAAAATATTTGCCGGCTCTTGCTGCAACGGATAGTCTCGGCGAAGCCGCTGCGATACCGCCAACGCATAGGGTGCAGCTTCGAACAGCTGCCCGTATAAGGCATCATCGAGCTGCAACCCCGCATGCTCGGCACATCGCTTGGCAAACTCGCGCACCGCGGCATCAACCGCTTTCGCATCCGTTGTTGTTGGAATACTGACGGCCGGCTTCGGCGTATCGATGACAAGCGGTGGCTTCAGTTCATGCCACGTAGTCGCCAGTTGATACGCGTGCGCGACGCGCAAGACGACCTCTTCAGCGAAGGGTCGCGCAGCAATTTGCATGCCGAGCGGTAATCCAGTTTCGCTAAAACCGATACATACCGATGCGGCTGGGGAACCGGTGACATTGAATGGATTGTAAATATTCGGTTTTCGCCAGAAATCCGTTGAACGATGCTCATCCAGGCGCGGCGCGGGGCCTGCCCCTGCGGTGACAAAGGCATCGTATCTTCGATACAGCGGCTCCATACCAGCCAATATCCTCCGTCGTTCGCGCTGCGCCTGCACGTAGTCCGATGCCTGCAGTAGACAACACCCCAATATCCGAGCCCGGAAATCGAAGCCAAAGTCGGACGCGCGCTTCTGCAGATAGGGCTGATAGACGGCAAAGGTCTCCGGACCCGAAATGGCTGTCTTAACGTCGCGAAAGTGCTGCAGTGTGGGCAGCCTCGCGTCCTCGATCACCGCGCCAAGGTCGGACAACACCGATAACGCCACATCCATCGCCTTGCATAGCTCCTGACTCGACGGGGCATCCTCTTCCCAAAAGTGCCTAATGACACCAATGCGCAGCCCTCTGATTTCTTCTCTCGCACCCAGCTGATAGTTCGGGATAGGCGTTTCAACGCTCGCCGGATCGTTCTCATCAAAGCCAACTATTACTTGGAGCAAGAATGCGCAGTCCTCCGCCGTTCGGGCCATTGGACCGCAGTGATCAAACGAAAACGAATTAGGCATCACTCCGGCTCGGCTCACCAAACCATACGTTGGCTTCAGACCTGTAATCCCACACAGCGACGCGGGAGTCCGGATAGAACCACCGGTATCGCTGCCGAGAGCGCCGAGTACAAGACCTGCTGCCAAAGCCGCGGCAGAGCCACTGCTAGATCCACCTGTAAAGTGTGCAAGGTTCCATGGATTTCTTGCTGGTGGCCAGGGTAAATCGCAAGATGGGCCGCCCCAAGCAAACTCATGGGTAGCGAGCTTTCCCACGATGATGGCACCCGTGTTGCGCAGCTTTGAAACCACTGTCGCATCTCTTGAGGGAACATATGTCGAGAAGATTCTTGAATTGCCCGTCGTGCGTATACCAGCTGTCTCAAAAATATCCTTAATGCCAATCGGTATGCCATGAAGCGGCCCACGGTATCTCCTGGCAACAATCTCCTTCTCTGCGGCTTTCGCCTGCTTCCGTGCGAGATCAGCGGTGACAGTAATAAACGCGTCCACCTTGGGATTTAGTATCTCGATGCGAACGAGTATCGATTCGATGAGTTCAACTGGCGACAGCTTCCTCTTCTTAATTAGTGCCGCAACCGCAGCAATACTAAGATGATGCAAGTCATCGTTCATCGGATACATTCTTCATAAATAAGACCGCAATGACCCTCGCAGACAAGCGCAGGCGATTACCCAAGCTCACTGAGCTGACCGATTTTTTGTGCCAGGTGCATTGATACTCTACTGCATTACCTGTGGTTGCTCTAGCCTGAATTTCCACGGCCCAAGGTTAGGCTAACACAGCTGGGTTCGCGAGATCGTTTCTTTCCCTCCACATGCATTTACATTTATCGGGCTTGCGTTAACCGATGGTGCGCCTACGGGAGGTGGTGGCTTTCTCGTGGGTGCGCGTTTCTTACTTGCAGGGCGCATGGTGCTGCCACGGGGTGCGCGTCAAATCCAGTATCCATGGGGCTTTTCAGCCGACAAGGGATTGTGGCGCCACCCCCCAAGTCTTGTATCGCGGTAGGAGCCTATATACAATATTTAGGTCACTAAGGCGGCCCATGGAGGAGTTATGTTAGATGTGGTTATCCGCGGAGGTCAGGTTGTAACGCCTTGCGGAGTTCAATTCTTGGATATCGCAATTCAGGGAGAAAAGGTGGCAATGCTTGCGGTGCCGGGAGCCCAGGATATTGTCGGTGCGGCTCGTGTAATCGACGCAACGGGAAAAATAATAATACCAGGTGGTATTGATCCGCACATCCACTGCAATTGGCCATCGCCGCCAGATCCTGAAGGAGGGCCGCAGCGCTTCAGCGCGCCCCCGCTTCTTGTCAGTCGAGCAGCGCTTTTTGGGGGCACCACGACCCTCATTGATTTTGCGATCTGGAACCCAGGGGAAACGCTCTCTCGGACTATTGAGAGGCGAGATAAGGACTGGCATGGCCAGTGTCATTGTGACTACGCGTACCATGTGATGCTGCAAGGGCAAATTCCTCCCCGGATCCTGGAAGAACTTCCGGAAACGATACGAAGCGGATTTCCAACCATAAAAATTTACACTACCAATGGCCGCCCTGGGCGCGAAGGACGCAAAATTGGTTATGGTGACATTTGGGAAATCCTGAAAGTCGTCGCTAAGTGTGGTGGTGTCACAGCCATTCATGCCGAGGAGGACGATCTCGTCATGCACATGTACGACAAACTTATTCGTGAGGGACGGGTGGGCTTCGAACACATGGCAGAAGTACACAGCGCCCTTTCAGAAGATCTATCTTTTCGTCACATTATTCGATTAGCGGAAAATGTCGATGGCGCATCACTTTATATGATGCATGTAAGTGCCGCGGGAGGCATTAAGGCCATAGAAGAGTCGAGAGCTAGGGGATATCCCATTTACGGTGAGACGCTGCCTCATTTCATGTTTTACACGAGCGAGGACTATCGTCGCGTAAACGGACAAATCTATCACACGTATCCATCTCTCAAGAGCGAAGAGGACAGGCTAACGCTGTGGAGCGGGACGACCTCCGGGGCAATCAGCACCATTGCTACTGACGGAATTTGCACGCCACTCTGCATAAAAGTTCAAGGCCACAGGATTGACGATACCACGGGTGGTCATGCTGGTGTCGAACCCCGCGTAAGCGTTATGTATACAGAGACAGTGGTCAAACGCGGATATTCGCTTGAGCGATTTGTCGCGCTCGTATCCGGAAATGCCGCTAGGATAATGGGTCTCTATCCACGCAAAGGCGCAATCGCGGCTGGAAGCGATGCAGACTTGGTTATTTTTGACCCCCAAGCTAGCCGCAGACTGAGTCATGCCGATCTACACGAAGCCGATTACAGTCCCTGGGAAGGTTATGAAGTGGCCGGCTGGCCCGCTGTGACGCTATTGCGAGGAAAAGTGGTCGTCGACAACGGCTTGTTCCATGGCGATCCCATGCAAGGCCAACGTATTGCGCGCAAGATCGCCGATGAGATTGTTAGTGGACCCACGTGTTAGCGTGCTGGGGGTTCCGCGCCGACGAATGGGAAGATGGACGTTAAGCGAATCGAATAATCCGGCATGTCTCCGTCGGATCGAGTCGTAATTCACTTATGGCTTGGCTGGACCGAAGCCACGCTCGTAGCGCGGCCCGTCATACTTACCATCTTCCGTTATAACGTTGCCGATTGAATGGCTTGTATAGCCCACCTATACGAGTAGCCTCACACCACCTTTTCTTAGCCGTTCCGCGTGTGCAAAAAACATGTACGCAATCGCCGTTTTGGTGTCCCTCTGGATCTTAGAGGTCTCGCATCGAACGTTTCTCGCCAATAGAGTCAAAAAGAAGCTCGCGCTTTGCTCAACAGGTCTGGCCGGATTGCTTCTCGCCAATTTGGTAGACTCCTCAGCTGGCCATGCGCCATGGCAAGGTTTGCCTGCTCTTCGATATATTTGACCACATCCGATGTAATGTCGGGCTGTACCTCAATTAGGTCAACCAACTTCTCCATCATGCTTTCCGTAAGGGCGGTGTTTCCATCCTTTCGGTAGATCGCAAGCAACGTCTTCGCTGCAGCACTTCGGTTTTTTTCCCAGAACATTACTCCGTCCAGCCATGATTTGAGAAAGGCGACAACGGTATCTGGATATTTATCCACGAACGAAGCGCTCGCTACTAAGCACGTTGGATTTAGATCGTACTTTCCAAACCGAAGCAAAACCCTACCAATATTTTCTGCCTCTCCAACAATGAGATATGGCTCCGGTCCGACGAATGCATCAATCGAACCAGCGGAGAGGGCCGCCACTTGGTTAGCCGGGACAATATTGATTAGCCGATAGCCACCAGGTTTTAACTCAAAGGATGGTGCCACTTTGTCCGTAAAGATATTGGCCAATGCCGATCCCAATGTGACCGACACATTCTTCCCCTTGAGGTCGCTCACTGAGGTAATCGCGGAGTTCTTTCCGACCATCAAACCGGTGGTGTTACCACCCAACATCGCCATTGCGATCAACGATAATCGGCTGACCGAAGCACCGACAAGGAACGGCGTGAGATTCATTGTGCCCATGTCGATCCTACCCCCAACAAGTGCGTCTCTTACTGCCCTTCCGTCGGGAAATTGGAAAGACTCAACGTGAAGCCGCTGACGTTCGTATACGCGATTGTAGGCCCACACCAAGCCAAGTGCGCCCGCAACGGTCGTCTGCAATCCGAAACGAATAGATTGAAAACCTTGTTGAGCCTGGGCCCTTTGCGTAATCGCCCCTAGATATGAGCCGAACGCAAGTGTTGCAGTCGACAAAGCTCCCAACTTCCGAAGCGCCAACCGCCGAGAAGTTTTCGGTTTCTCTTTTTTAGTAATGAACCATTTCATGCGCAACCCCTAGCTAGGGATAAAGGATAGAAAATTCAACGGCACCTCCGAAACTATATCCGAGCCTGGCAGACACAGTCAATCGTCGCAAATCTCATGCAGAAGGCCACGAAATACGGTCAGAATCGCGACTCGGTCACTGCCTGTGGCCACGAGGCTGGCCGCTTTGGGCGGGTTGGTGGCCACAGGCACGAGTCGCCCCAAGACGAGCGAAAGGATTTTATCCCAGGCCGGAGTCGTCGTGATATGTCCCTTGCTATGAAACGTCTGCGTGATCGCAGCGAGATAGATCTTCAATTCCGGCACGTAATCGGGCGTCACGGCCATATGCGCGAGCGTACGGCGGATCACTTCATCGGACACGGTATAACCTTGCGACATGTAACAATTCCTCACGATGGTAGTGCAACAAGAGCACGGCCTTCCGTATGGCCGACACTTTTTCCAGATCGCACGACCGATCAATGCTGCAGGTGCCCCAGCAACTCACGCTGCGCGGCGACAAACTCCGCCGACAGTACGTCGCGCGGGCGCGGAAGGTCGAGCCGCAACTGCGCCTTTACCGTCCCTGGATGCGCCGCCAGCACCAAGATCTGATCCGCAAGATAGACCGCCTCTGCAACATTGTGCGTGACGTAAACTACGGTCTTCTTCGTCTCCTGCCATACTTCGATAAGCTGCTTCTGCATCTCGTCGCGCGTCATCGCATCAAGCGCCGCAAACGGCTCATCCATGAGCAACACCGCCGGGTTGTAGGCCAGCGCGCGCGCGATCGCTACCCGTTGCTGCATTCCGCCCGAGAGCTGGTGTGGAAAGCTGTCAGCGAATTTGTCAAGCTTCACCAGCCGCAAGAACCTGGACGCGGTCTCGCGTCGTTCAGCTTCTGATACACCATGCATTTCGAGTCCAAATTCGACGTTTCGCCGCGCCGTACGCCACGGAAATAACTGAGCAAAGTCTTGAAACACTACGCCGCGATCCTGTCCGCCCCCGACGACCGGCTTACCACTAATCAGGATCTCTCCCTTGGTTGGCCGGAGGAATCCGGCGAGCATATTGAGTATCGTAGTCTTGCCACATCCGCTCGGGCCAAGGATGCACAGAAACTCTGAATCGGTGACGGCGAAGCTCACATTATCGACCGCTAGTACGCTGCCCTTCTCGCCTTCATACGCAAAGGTAATGTTGCGCACCTCGATGGACTGATTCATCTCCGCCTTTGACACCGGATTAATTGACATTTACTCACGCTACATTATTATAATGATATGATCAACATTTGGCACGATTAACCTGTCACCGACCATTCAATGTTGAACTGCGCGCCCGACGAAAGCGTCCTATGAAAGCAGCGCAATTCCACAAACACGGTGGACCGGAAGTTCTTGTCTATGAGGATGTTCCTGATAAGGTTGCCGGTCCTGGTGAAGTTGTGGTGCGAGTGCGTGCCTGCGGCGTAAACGGACGCGATCTATGGACTCGCCAAGGATCGCCGAACCACGTCGTCCAGCTGCCTCACATACTCGGATGCGAAATCGCCGGCGAAGTCGCCGAGCTCGGGCCAGGCGTGACCGGAATCAAGGTGAAGGATCGTGTGGCGGTTCATCCTGGGATCTCGTGCGGTTCATGCTGGGCGTGCACATCCGGACAGGACAACCTCTGCCCTGACTACACCATCGTCGGCTCGAGCTGGGCGCACGGCGGTTATGCGGAGCTTGCCAAGGTACCGGCGGCGAATATTATTCCTTTGCCGGAAACGCTGAGTTTTGAACAGGCCGCAGCCGTACTGCTGGTGTTCCTCACAGCGTGGCACATGCTGATCACACGCGCGCAAGTGCGTCCTGGCGAAAAGATTGTGATTCTCGCGGCAGGTAGCGGGGTCGGTGCTGCAGCAGTGCAAATCGCAAGACTGTGCGGAGCCTACGTAATCGCAGCGGCTGGCAGCGAAGCGAAACTGCACCGCGCACGCGAGCTCGGTGCCGATGCATGTATTAACTACCGCGAGCAGGATTTCATGGAGATTGCGCGGGAGCTCACCGGCGGTCGCGGTGTCGACTGCGTGTTCGAAACTGTCGGAGCTGATACATGGCAAAAGAGTCTCAAGAGTCTACGCCGCGGTGGGCGCATCGTCACGTGCGGTACTACGAGCGGCGCGTTTGTCGAGCAGGACATCCGCTTTCTGTACCGCCAGCACCTCACCGTCATCGGTTCATCTATGGGAACTCGGCGCGAGTTGCGCGCAATCATCGAACTCGTAACGCAGGGAAAGCTTAAGCCCACTCTCCACCGTACGCTCTCGCTCAAGGACGCGTCCGAAGCGCACCGCATCCTTGCGGGCCGCGAGCAATTCGGCAAAGTGGTTCTAACCCCTTAACGCACCTTAACGCAGGAGACCCGCAAATGAATCAATTCGAAAATAACAGACGCCGGCTGCTCGCGCTCATCAGCGGAGCGACGGTTACCGCTGGCTGGCCGATGCGATCCGCATACGCCGCGCCGAATGATCCACTCTCGATGGGTTACCCGGCAAACCTCATAGGAGTAGTCGCCATCATCGCTGAAGAGGAGAAGATGTTCGACAAAGCCGGCGCGCGGGTGTCGTTCCATAAATTCAACTCGGGCGTCGCAGTGCGCGATGCGATGGTATCCGGGCGCGTCGAGCTAGGCATCATGAATACAACGCCATTCGTAATCGGGGTCGCAAAAGGCGAACTGTCGGGACTCGCAGTTGCCGCCTATGCCGGCCGCATTATTATGGTTGTTGCGCGCAAAGACAGCGGTATCAACACTGTGGCTAACCTGAAAGGAAAAAAAGTGGGCTCGCAGATCGGCTCCGGCACTGACCACGTCTTCCAGAACAAGATACTGCCAAAGTTCGGGTTGAAAGTTAGTGACGTACAAATCGTGAATGTCAAATTCGCCGAGCATGTTTCGGCTTTGGCCAGTGGTTCGGTTGACGCGTACGCGGGCACCGAGCCGTACTCCTCGGTCGCAGAGTACGAAGGTATTGGCCGCGTGATCGTCGACTATGGGCAGTTCGATCTGTCTCCCATCATCCTCGCCGTAAACCGATCGGTGTTTGAGCAGAAGCGCGAGGCGGTGGTTACGATGCTCAAAGGCTGGCTGGAAACCGTCAGGTTTGTGCAAGAGCAACCGGCGCGCGCTAGCAGTATTATCTGGAAATACTATACGGCCCAAGGCTACATCTCGCCTGAGCCGGTGTTCAGAACCATATTAAGTCGCTTGGTCCTTACGCCTGATTACGTGCCCGAACTAAAGGGCTATCTGATCGAGCAGGCACAAATTCTCCTCGACAAGAAACAAATTAGCCACATGCCCGACTGGGACAAGGAGCTGTTACGTGAGCCCATCGCGCAAGCACGCAGACTCATAAAATGAGCGGTTTGGCCATTCGCAAGCGGGCCACGCGAAAAAGCGTGATTAAGCAATGCGAGGTGTTCTTCGACAGCGAAGGAATCGAGCTTGTTGCCGACTATCGCGTCCCTGCCAGTATCAAGCGTGGGCACATTACCTGGTTGATTAGAGCTTTATGAAGACAATGACGTCTCAGTAGGTCTATGCGAATTTGCATTTCCCGGCCCGAACGAGGTTCAACCGAGTAGGAGACATTATGAATCGATCAACATTGTCGCGACGTTTGTTTTTGTCCTGCGCTGGCGCAGCCGTGATCGGGGCGGCGTGGCCGCCGAAATCGAGTTTCGCTCAGGGTGCGAAGGAAGTGCGGATTGCCTACGGCTCGACGGTTGCCTGGGCAGTTGACGTGATCGCCATTGAGGAGAAACTCTACGAGAAAGCGGGGCTCAGGGTCAGAGTAAGACCCCTTGAGTCCGGCAAAGCGATCCGCGATGCGATGGTGGCGGGCGCGGTGGACATCGGCCCGATGGCCGCTACGCCATTCGTTATCGGTGCCGCCAAGAGCGATCTGGTGGGCGTCGTCGTTACCAGCTACTTCGGCTCGATCAATCTGGTGCAAGTGCGATACGACTCCCCGATTCAGAACGTCAAAGACCTGCGTGGAAAGAAGGTCGGCACGCAGGTGGGCTCGCTTACACACAGCGTATTGGTGGAGAAGCTCGCGCCGGCATATGGGCTAAAGCCGGGCAATTACGAGATCATCAATATCGGCAACAACGGGCTAGTGCCGGCGCTCGTCGCAGGCACGGTGGACGCAGTGACCAGCTTAGAACCCTATGCGGGCATGGCCGAGCACGAGAAAATCGCACGCACGCTGACTGATTTCGCCCCGTTTGACTTAATGCCGACGCTGTTGGTGGTGCGCGGGTCGTATCTTGATCAAAATGAGGCCGAGGTGGTAGGCGTGCTTAAGGCGTGGCTCGCCGCCGAGAAGGTCTTCCACACTGACCGCGCTAGGACTGTTGCGATCGTACGGCGCAAATATGAGACGCAAGGCTACGCGATTCCGCCCACAGTATTGGCGCGGGCGCTGGAACGGCTGCGAGTGCAGCCGGACATCACCGGGGAGTTGCGTGTATACCTCTCAGAACAGGCCGAAACCCTCAGGCGCGCTGGAACTATATCTCAACTGCCAGACTGGAATCGGAGCCTACGTCCCGATTTGCTCAGGAAGGCGCGCGGACAGTTATAGAAGGGCGCATAAGGCGAACGTAACCACAGGGAGGTCAAAATATGAAAGAACGTCAGATTGAGTTCTACAGCGAGGGCATTCTGCTCTCGGCGGTATACCGCGTTCCGTCCGGGATGAAGCGCCGCGCGCGATGGCCCGGGATTGTCTGCTGTCACGGCTATTCCGGCAATAAGGACATCCACACCGCAAAAGCGGCGATCGCGCTCAGCCGAGCCGGTTACGTGACGCTGTGCTTCGACCATCGCGGATTCGGCAAGAGCGCCGGCACGCCGGGGCGCATGATCCCGATGGAGCAGGTCAACGACATCCGCGATGCGCTCACCTATCTCGGCGCGCAGGCTGAGGTCGATCCTGAGTTGCTCGGGCTTTGGGGCCAAAGCTGGGGGGGGGCCAACGTTACCCATGTAGCCGCGATCGACCCGCGCGTCAAATGCACGGTAAGTTTGTCCGGGATCGGCGACGGCGAGCGCTGGCTGCGCAGCATACGGAACTACGCTCAATGGCGCGCATTCCTTAAGCGCGTTGAAACTGACCGAGTGCAGCGTGTGCGCACGGGAAAATCTGAGGAGGTCGATCTGTTCGAAATCATGGCGCCCGACCCCGCGACCGAACAGTACTATAATGCTGCCCGCAGCAAGCACCCGAAATGGGTTTGGCAGCGGCCTCTCGAGACCGCGGACGCGACTATGTCGTTCAAGCCGGTGGAACTCGCGCATCGCATTGCACCACGCGCCATCATGTTCATGCACACTGAGGGTGACTATCTGGTGCCGATGGAGGAATCGATCAGCATGTACGACGCAGCGCTCGAACCAAAGCGGCTCCGGATCTTTCGGGGTGTCTCGCACCAGGACGCCTACCACGAGCCGGTGCACGGACAAATCATGGCGGAAGCCATAGCTTGGTATAAGCACCACCTGTCGCGCGACGAACGACTGCGTACAATTTGCCGCCGCAGCGCAGGCTCTAGCGTGGAGCGAGCCCCGACCGATCGCTAACCTAGACGTAGGAGAAAACAGTGAAAGCAGAGAACATCGTTCGCAAGGAACATTTCATTGCCGTAACGGAACAGCTTGCGGCGTTCATTGCGCGGGCACGATTCGAGGACCTGCCACGCGAGGTAGTACAGCTCTCCAAGAACTCGATTCTCGACACCATAGGCGTGGCGCTCGCGGGCGCAGTGGAGCCCGGTGCGCGCATGCTCAGTCTTTATGTAAATCAGAATGGCGGGAAAGCCGTTTGCTCATTGATAGGCCAGAAATCGAAGAGTTCGCCACGCAACGCGGCGCTTGCGAACGGCATGTCCTCGCATATGCTGGGATTCAGCGATCTATCCGTTACGCCAGTAGTGCACCCGTCGATCTCGGTGCTGCCCGCGGTGCTCTCGCTCGCGGAAGCGCACGGCGCATCCGGCCAGGATGTCATTACGTCCCACGTGCTCGGAGTTGAACTTGCGTGCAAGCTGGGAGAAGTCGTCGGCTCCGATTTCAATAGAAAGGGATGGCATTCATGCTCTGTGCTGGGCGGCTTCGGCGCCACGGCAGGCGCGGCCCACGTACTCGGACTCGATACCTCGAAGACAGCCAACGCGCTTGGACTCGCTGGCATGCAAACCGCCGGCATCAAAGCTGGCATGGGCACGATGGCCAAAGCATACGGCGCAGGCCGCGCTGCGGAAAATGGAGTGATCGCGGCTGAGCTATCCCAGATGGGGTTCACTGGTCCAACGACCGTGATCGAAGGCCTTGATGGTTTCCTGCAAACCTTCGGCGACGGCGCAAACGGCGATCGTCTGATGGATACTTTCGCCAAGCCCTACCATTTCGTCTCTCCCGGCATCACGTTAAAGCCGTACCCGAGCTGCACGTGTTCGCACACCTCGATCAGCGCAATACTGACGTTACGCAAGCAGCACAACATCGCGCCTGATGACGTGGCCGAGGTCGAATGCAGCGTGAGCCCAGCCGTCGCCAACTATCTCAAATTTCCGCGACCACAAAATGCACTCGAGGCCAAGTACAGCCTCCAGTTCTGCGTGGCGTCGGCGCTGATCGACGGCAGCGTTGGAATCAAAACTTTTGCCGATGCCCGTATCGGCGATCCACGATTGGCGGCACTGCTGCAACGCGTCAAAATGACGATCTCTCCAGAGCTTGCGGCGCTCGGCTTTAACCCCGATATCGCGCCCTTCGGCTCGCGCGTAAAGATACGGCTGAAGGACGGTCGGGAGTTTTTCCGCCGCCAGGACAAGGGGCCATGGGAACCGGAGACCGCGCCTTCTTGGAATGACTTATTGCCAAAATATCGGACTTGCACCACACTCGTGCTCGACACGCAGCGCATTGAAGAAACGATCGCCATCATCGACGATCTGGAAAACCAGAAGGACGTCACGCGTCTCATGGATCTGATACGCGGCTGAGCCAGTGGCCGGTCACACTTTCTAACCCAGAAGGAACATCCTATATGTCCGCAACACAGAAAACACAATACGTCTACGCGCTCGACAAGATGAATCAGCAGGTCGTCCACGGCGAGGTCTCCACGTCTAAAGGTGCCGCGGCATCGGGTGAACGTATGCACGTCGGGCTGGTGCACAAAGCGCGCGGTACCGGATCGCGGCCGCACAGTCATCCGAACGAGCAATTCAATTTCGTGCTGCAGGGTACGCTGCAGGCCGAAATCGACGGCAAGACCTATCTTGTCCCGAAGGGCAGCGTGATTCATATTCCGGCGAACACGGTGCACAGCATTATCGCAACGCCAGAAGAGGACGTGATTTTCTACGTTTGCAAGGATACTCGGCATTCGCTCGGCAACGTCATCGCAGCCGACGGCAAGTACGACGGGCCGCGCTACGAACCGGGGTTCGGTCCGGCGGCGTCACAAAAGTAGCTTGTCGACCCGGTAAGAACGCAGCACAGATTGAGGAAGTTGATGATGAGAGCTGCAATCGTTAGCGTTGCCATTGCTGCGCTTTTTTCCGCTGTGACGAGTGTCCATGGTCGGGAGCAGGCACGCGACGCCTATCCGGACAAGCCGATACGTTTCGTTGTGCCGTTTGTAGCTGGCGGATCCTACGATGTAGTGGCACGATTACTAGGCATGAATCTCTCCGAGGTTTTGGGACAGCGAATTGTCGTGGATAATCGGCCTGGTGCTGGAGGGTTGATCGGCACGAAAATAATCAAAGAGGCAGCGGGAGATGGTTATACGCTCGGGATGTTTGGCAACCCCCAAACGATTTCCGTGAACGTTAACCCTAATACCGATTACGACATCGAGAAGGATTTCACGCCCATCGCGCCGCTTGCGGTGTTAACCAACGTTCTTGTGATACATGGTTCTGTCCCGGCGCATTCATTGAAAGAGTTCATAGCGCTGGCAAAATCCAAGCCGGGGCAGTTCAATTACGGTTCCGGTGGTGTCGGCGCGACTACTCATCTTGCGGGAGAGCTGTTTAAGTCTCTTGCTGGAGTTCAACTTGTGCATGTTCCTTACAAAGGATCCGGGGTGGCGGTCACAGAGCTGTTGAGCGGCCAAGTCCAGTTCATGGTCCTAAATATGGTTCTGGCTCGTCCCCTCGTGGAATCAGGCAGGATCAGGGCACTCGCGGTTGCAAGCCCAAGGCGCTCGCCTTTTCTACCGGAAGTGCCTTCTACGAACGAAGCAGGACTAACAGGCTACGAGTTTAGTCAATGGTACGGCGTGGTCGCGCCTGCGAAATTGCCAGGAAAAATCGTCAATCAGTTGAATCGTGAAATCACGAAAATCGTTCAATCATCAGGGTTTAAGAAGGGCTTAATGCGTCAGGGCGCCGAGCCGATGAGTTCCGACGCAGACACTCTGGCCCGATTCATCAAGTCGGATGTAGCCAAGTACCGCAAGATCGTCAAGGAACAACACATCCTGGCCAATTAGAAAGGCGGCTATGCCTAGATAAAGACCGATTGGTTGAGAGTGTACTGACAAGTGTATTGTCGTTAGCGTCCATGAATCTAATACCCGGCTAAGCCAACGCATAATCACACTTTTTAGCCCGAGAGGAGCATTCCAATGTCCGCAATACAGGAAACACAATACGTCTACGCGCTCGACAAGATGAATCAGCAGGTCGTCCACGGCGAGGTTTCCACGTCTAAAGGCGCTGCAGTATCGGGTGAACGTATGCATGTGGGCCTGGTACACAAGGCTCGTGGCACCGGATCGCGGCCGCACAGTCATCCGAACGAGCAATTCAACTTCGTGCTGCAAGGTACGCTGCAGGCTGAAATCGATGGCAAGACCTATCTTGTCCCGAAGGGCAGTGTGATTCATATTCCGGCAAACAAGGTACACAGCATTATTGCGACTCCCGAAGAGGACGTGATCTTTTATGTTTGCAAGGACACTCGGCACTCTCTCGGCAATGCCATCGCGGCTGATGGCAAGTATGACGGGCCGCGCTACGAACCAGGGTTTGGTCCGGCCGCATCAAAAAGTAGCTTGTCGACCCGGCAGGAACGCAGCACAGGTTGAAGAGGTTGATGATGGCACTGACGAATTCCGAACGTTTATATCCGATAATTGTTGGAATGGCGGCGCTGTGTATTGCAGCGAGTCCCATTGCCGCGCACGCGCAATCCGTCGGTTATCCCTCGAAGCCGATTCGATGGATCGTCCCTCAAGCCCCAGGAACGAGCAACGACATCCTCACCCGCTTCGTCGCAAAGAAATTGTCGGAGGTCATAGGCCAATCGGTAGTGGTTGAAAATCGCGCGGGAGGGGGCGGCACGGTCGGTACGGACTTCGTAGCCAAAGCGGCTCCCGACGGCCAAACCATACTCATGGGGAACTTCTCGACTCATGCGGTAAATCCTGCGCTGTACCGAAAGCTGCCTTACGATGCCGTGAGCGATTTCGCGCCGATAACGCTGGTAGCCACGTATAGCCATATGCTAGCGGTGCATCCTTCGCTACCGGCCAAGACCGTAAAAGAGCTCATCCAGTTCGCGAAACGCAGACCCGGAGAGATCAACTACGCCACCGCGGGCAACGGCAGTGCGCAGCACCTGGCGGGGGAACTGTTCAAGAGCATAGCTGGTGTCGACCTTACGCACGTACCGTACAAGGGTGGTGGCCCGGGCATGACGGCGCTCATGGGCGGTGAGGTCGCGGTGATGTTCCCGACCACGGGCCTCGTATTGCCCCACGCCAAGGCAGGCAAGGTGCGGTTGCTCGCAGTAACAAGCCGAACGCGGGTCGATGCCGCCCCGGAAGTGCCCACGCTGTCCGAAAGCGGTGTCGCGGGATACGAGCTTACCGGCTGGCTGGGCGCGCTGGCACCGGCAAAGACGCATCCAGCGACTGTGGGGAAGCTGAACACAGAGATCGTCAGGATCGTCCAGGCACCGGACACGCGCACCACCCTTGCCGCGTACGGGCTGACGACGACGAGCAGCACGCCTGATCAGTTTGCTCAGCTCATCAAGTCGGAGATCGTTAAGTGGACCAAGCTCGCGCAAAAAACGGGCATCCACGCGGAATGAGGCATGAAGTGTCGTTGTCGCTCCGCGAGGGTTAGGAGGACTTTGACGATGGGTGACGACAAGCTCAGTTACGAAGATCTATTGCGGATCATCAAGTTGATTGAGTCCTCTTCGCATTTTACCGAATTACATCTGAAAGTCGGAAGCGTTGAGGTTGATCTGCGGAGAGGCTGTCGGTTACCACCCTCGTGCGATAACGAGTCGGATTCCGGCCCTAGCGGGCAAACGCGTTCGGTAGCTATGGGGGTGGAATTGCCACAGGCGCATGATCAGCGAACGCAGAGGGTAGCTGAAACGGACGAATTGCTCGCCTGCTGCAGCTGACGCAGCCGGAACCGTTTTCGGAACGTTCCGGCTCTTACCGTCGCGAGGAAATTGGTGATGAGGAGAACGAATACAGAAATTTCGTTTCAGGCAATTGTTAGAGTGGCGGCGCTGTGTATTGCGGCGATTCCCATCGCCGTACAAGCGCAGTCTGTCAGTTATCCCTCGAAACCGATCCGACTCGTTGTGCCGTTCGCTGCGGGTGGCTCCACCGAGGTGCTCGCGCGTGTTGTGGGCCAGGAGCTGGGCGCGGCCGTGGGCCAGCCAATCGTGATTGATATCCGGCCTGGCGCTGGCGGGCAGATCGGGTCCGACATCGTGGCGCGCAGTGCACCGGACGGCTACACCATCCTAATGATTGCCGTTGGCCATGCAGTCAATCCGAGCTTATACCGCAAGCTTCCTTACGATACCGTGAAAGGCTTCGCTCCGATCACTTTGGTCGCCAACGTAGTGAACGCATTGGTTGTACATCCTGCGGTCGCAGCAACATCCACCAAGGAGCTGATCGCGCTGGCGAAAGCACAGCCGGGGACACTCAACTATGCTTCCGGCGGCATTGGCTCGGGCGCTTACCTCGCGGCGCAGCTATTTAACTACATAGCCAGGATTCACCTTGTGCATGTGCCATATAAGGGCGTTGGACAGGCGGTCCCAGACTTACTGGGAGGCAGAGTCCAGATCATGTTCCCCACGCTGCCGACGGTAATCCATTACTTAAAAGCGGAGCGGTTACGCGCACTCGCCGTCACGACGAAGGTGCGCTCACGGGCCGCCCCCGAGCTGCCGACGATCGCTGAGAGCGGGCTGCCTGGTTACGAGATGAGCCAATGGTTCGGGCTGCTCGCGCCGGCGCATACGCCCGCCTCGATCATCGGTAGGCTGAACGCCGAAGTCGGCAAGGTTATGAACATTCCAGATGTCCGCGAGCGGTTGGCAGCGCAGGGGGCCGATGCAGTGGCCACCACACCACAAGAGTTCGCCTTCTATATCAAGTCCGAAATGGGAAAATGGGCAAAAGTAATCAAGGCATCGGGTGAACTTCCCCATTAACAGTTTGTTGAACTTTTTGCATATTTTTTTGTGTGAAGTGCCGGTTTGATGAAGCGAGTGGTTAAAGCGATGCGGGAATTCGAGAAAAAGCACCGTTGGCCTTTGAGCTCGCGCCGCAGGATGCTGCATGCAATGCATTCCTAAGTCGAGATCGGGCGACGCGCATCGCTTTGCGCCCTGCTCTGACTTTTCCGATCGGCGCGATCGTGGACATTCTTTTTGCATTCAGGAAGGAGGCGGACCGGCAGGGACCATCACTCGGCGTGACATTCTGTGTGTATTAGGGGGCGCGACGCTGGCCGGAATCTGGCCTCGTGCTTGGGCAGCGTCGGTTGCAGGGCCAACCCGCGCACCTGCCGCCAGGTTAGCGGATGTAGCGTGTGGGTGGCGAATTCGCAATATGACGGAATCCGCCTGTTCCGTGCAGTCTTGTCCTCCACGCGATGGCAGTCGTGGTGACGTTCTCCAGGCACCGGACACGCGCACCACCCTTGCCACGTACGGGCTGACGACGACGAGCAACACGCCTGATCAATTTGCTCAGATTATCAAGTCGGAGATCGCTAAGTGGACCGAGCTCGCGCAAAAAATGGGCATCCACGCGGAATAAGGCATGAAGTGTGGTTGTCGCTCCGCGAGGGTTAGGAGAACTTTGACGATGGGTGACGACAAGCTCAGTTACGAAGATCTTATCGCTTATCGCTCGATCACCGGTGTGACTCGCTCGTCCGAGCCGATGACACGAGCAAAGAAATCACACACGTGCTCTGTCGATACGATAGCTAAAGGACGAGTTCAACCGCTCCGTGTACCATGCAACGCTCGTCTTTCCTCCGATTGAAAAGAGTAGATCATTCCTAAATCCATCCGTCACTGTACTAAAATTCACTCACTGCTCACGGAGGAAAGGTGATGAGAAAGGTCTACAATTTCAGCCCCGGCCCGGGCATGCTGCCGGACGAAGTCTTGGCCCAGATTCACGAGGAGATCTTCGATTGGCGCCACAGCGGCATGTCGGTCATGGAGATGAGCCATAGGGGCAAGGAATTCGCCACCATCTTCAGCGAGACCGAAGCAGCGCTTCGGTCTCTCCTTCGCATTTCCGACACGTATCACGTATTATTCCTTCAGGGCGGAGGGCATCTGCAGTTCTCCATGGTTCCGTTGAATCTTCTCGGGGACAAGACGACGGCCGATTACGTCAGTACAGGGTATTGGTCCGAGCGCGCGATGGAAGACGCGCGCCAATACTGCGCCGTTCGCATTGCAGCCACATCCGAGGACAAGTCCTATACTTATGCGCCGCAACCCGGCGAGTGGTCGATTAACCCGGATGCCGCCTACGTTCACTATGTCTCGAACGACACTGCAGCGGGTGTCGAATTCCATTGCACGCCGGACATCGGCGCCGTTCCCCTGGTCGCCGACATGTCCACGAACATTCTTTCAAAGCCGATCAACGTATCCAAGCACGCGTTGATCTACGCCTGCGCGCAAAAGAATATCGGCATAGCCGGGCTCACCGTGATCATCCTTTGCAAGGATCTCCTGGGAAAGGCGCTTCCCTTTACGCCGAGAATGCTCAACTACAAGGAGCATGCTGCCAATTCATCCATGTTCAACACGCCGTGCACCTTCGCCATTTACGTTGCAGGCCTCGTTCTCGACTGGATTGAGAAGAACGGTGGTTTGGCGGAAATGGGAAAGCGGCACCTCAGGATGTCCTCGCTGGTATACGATTTCCTGGACCGCAGCTCCCTTTTCATAAACCAGGTGCGCCGTTGCGACCGGTCTCGAATCAACATCCCGTTCACACTGGCCGACCCCGCTCTCGAAGATCGCTTCATCAAATTTACCGAAGACAACAGCTTGAAGCACCTCAGAGGCAATCTGGCGCTCGGCATGAGGGCTTCGATGTACAACGCGATGCCGCTTGCAGGCGCGGAAAAGCTCGTCTCGGTCATGCGGGAGTTTGAAAGAGCCCATGCGTAAAGGGATGCCCTTCCGGCTTTCATCGGGCTAAGCATCGCAGGCTGCGATCACCACTTCCGCAAGCACCCTTGCGCCCGCCGCCAAATCGTGCGGCTCTGCCTCTTCGAGCGCGCTGTGGCTCAGCCCCCTCTTGCACGGCACGAATATCATCCCCGTCGGCGCAATCTTCACGATCTCGCGCGAATCGTGCCCGGCCAGCGAGAAGATGCGCCTGCGGCTCAGCTGCAGCCGGTCCACGGCGGCTTCGATAAATTGCATCATCGGCTCGCCAAAATAAGCGCACGGCGCATTCGCGTTCTCGACCACTTCCACTGCGCAAGCGCCCCGGTGCCGGGCGCAGATCGCCGGCACGAGATCTCCGAGGCGCTTCATCGTCGCGTTCTCCGGATGGCGCAGGTCCACTGAAAACCGCACGCACCCCGGCACCACGAGCGGCGCGTTCGGCTCGAGACTGAAAGTGCCTATCGTAAGTCGTGCATCGCTCTCGTTCTCGAGTACCGAGGCCTCGAGCGCGCCGATGATTCTCACTGCGCCCAAAAGCGCATCCTTTCGTTCACTTTGACGTGCCGTTCCCCCGTGAGCCGCCTCGCCCAGCACCGTCACGATGAAGCTTCTCCGGCCCTGTATCCCGGTGACCACGCCTATTTGCGTCGCGTGCGCTTCCAGCTCGGGCCCCTGTTCGATGTGTGCCTCAAAGAAAGCGGTTATCGGGACCCCGAGCGACCGCATCCGTGCCTTCGGCAACGCCGCCAGCATGCGCGGCAGCACGTCGCGGACCCGCACGCCGTCGCGATCTTTGACGCACAGAATTTCGTCGACCGATCGCGTTCCTGCGAACGCTGCCGCGCCCATCTGCCCGGGGGAAAACCGCGCACCCTCTTCGTTTGTCCAGATCACCGCCTCGACAGAGCGCTTCGGCCGCACGCCGGCCTGCTGCATGGCTTCAATGACCTCGAGCGCCGCCACCACCCCGTACGCACCATCGAATTTGCCCCCGCCCGGGACCGTATCGATATGCGATCCCGCCATCACTGGGGGAAGTTCGGGATCTCGACCCGCATAGCGGATGAAGCAATTGCCGGCGTCATCCGCCAGCACCTCGGCCTGCAGAGACTCGGCCCACCGGGCGATAAGCCGACGGGCATCGATATCTGCCTCGCTCAGGGCCAACCGCGTGACGCCGCCATCAGGCATCGCACCATGGGTCGCAAGCTCCATAAGACGGCTCCAGAGCCTCTTCTCGTGGACGGCGGCTGCAGTGCGATCGGAGTCAGGACCGAATCGGCCCATCGATGTGGCTAGGGGCATTTGGGCATATAAGACGCGCGCGCGTCCCTCGTTCAAATCGGTTCTGAATGCTAGTCGACCTTGAGTCCCATCCTTTTGACAAGCTTGGCGTATTTCTCCGCCTCGCCCTTGATGAAGCGCGCGAAATCTGCAGGGGTGCTGCCGAAAACCTCGAACCCCAAGCCCTGCAGCCGAACCTGTACGGCCGGCACGGCCATCGCGGCCCGTATCTCCTTGTTCAGGACGGCCACCGTCTGCTGTGGCGTTCCTCGCGGCACGAAGACCCCATACCACGTCGTCACCTCATACCCGGGTAGCGTCTCGGCTACCGTGGGCAATTCCGGAAAGAGTGAAATCCGCTTCGCGCTGGTCACCGCGATGGCCCGAAGCTTTCCGGACCGGATGAACGGCAGAGCGGGAGGCAAGCCTGCGAACATGACACCCACACGGTTTGCAACCAAGTCTAGCAGGGCCGGCGGAGTTCCCTTGTAGGGTATGTGCGTCAGTTCGACATGCGCGATCTCGTCGAACAGCTCCGTGATGAGGTGGGTTCCGGTCCCGCTTCCGCCCGAAGCATAGTTGAACCGCTTCGGGTTCGCCTTGGCGAGCGCGATCAATTCGGCAATGGTCTTAACCCTCACGGCGGGCGCCACTACGACCGCATTCGGCACGGCACCTGTCGCCGTGACGGGCCAGAAGTCGGCAGGCCTGTATGGCAGCCGCCGGTACAATGCCTCGTTTATGGCGTGCGTGCTGATGTCGCCTAGAAACAACGTATAGCCGTCCGGGGACGCCTTCGCTGCCAGTTCTGCCGCAAGTATGCCGGTAGCGCCCGGCCTGTTGTCGACTACGACCTGGTGGCCCAGTCTGGCCGTAAGCTCCTGCGCGATGACCCTTACCAGTAGGTCGGAAGTGCCCGCCGGCGGATACCCGATGATCCACCTCAGCGACTTGTACGGGTAATCCCCGCCGTAACAGGATGTCACAAACTGGCTGAGGACGATGAGATGCGCCACAGCCCGCAGACTTTTTCCGCACCTGACACGACCCCACGTGCTGAATTTATCCCACATCATATTTACCTCAATCTTTCGATGACTTCATCGGTAGTCATGACATCGCCAAAAAACTGCCACACGTTGAGTAGAGATGCCATATGCTCCTCGTCCGTTCGCGCCGCATTGCCGTCCGACACCATGATCACATCCAGGTTCTTCATCATTGCGTCACGCGCGGTGCTTTCGCAGCACACGTTGGTCACCATGCCGCAGATCAACACCGTATCGATGCCACGAGCGCGCAGCTCGGACTCAAGATCATTCTGATCACCCGCAAAAGCGCTGTAGCGGTATTTCTGGTGCACGATGTCCATCGGCTCAGTCGCAAGTTCGTGCCACAACTCGTGCCCCGCACTGCCTTCTGTGAGCACCTCCCTCATCCGCTTTACAAATTCTTCGCTTCTGAGTCTGGGGTACGTCTTCCAGACCGGGGCTGATGGCCCATCCAACGTATTCTTGATCCAGATCACAGTCCCGCCAACTGTGCGAACGGCGGCGGCCAAACGGTTCACGTTGGGAACGACCTCGCGCGCGGTTGCGATGCTGCCCGGTCCATTGATATACGCATTCTGCAGGTCGACGACGAGCAGCGCCGTGTTTCTACCAGCCAGGGAATCGTATACATGCAGCTTTCCCCTTCTCTCCAGTATGCGAGCTACAATCGATTCAGGGTAATTCAACGCGTGCAAGGTGTTCTCCCCAATCGCTCCTCAGACAATCGTACCGGGCAGAAGCGAATAGCAGTAGTGGGCTATCTCGCCCGGTCTCGTGAACCAAACCTGGTCGTGGTCCGGATGCTGCAGACAGTGCTGCAGCGCGCGCCTTATCGGCCGCAGGCGGAACGGCTGCCCTGCTATGAAGGTGTGAAGCGCGATGCCGCAGACTAACGGAGGAGAACTTATGCTTTGCCGCAGCATCTGGTCAAACTGATCCACGATCATGTCGGCGAATTCGCGCGCTCCCTGCTGCCTGTGGGCAATCGCGTAAGCATCGTTAACCTCGGCTGGATACGGCATTGCAAGTATCTTTCCGGCCCTGGTGTTCATCCATATTGGCTGATCGTCCGCCGCCCAGTTCATGAGGTACAGATAGCCCTGCTCCTTTAGCAAATCGGGCGTCACGAACGATTCCGGCCCGCCGCCCAGCCAGCCGCAGGGTCTGCTTCCTTCGTTCTTCTCTATGATCTCGGTGGCCTCTCGTATCAGGCATGCTTCGTCGTACTCCCAATAATTGCGCTGATGCTCTGAGTTCGTTCGTCCGTGCCCGACGATCTCGTCACCTCGCTCGCGGATCCGCGAGAATATTTGCGGGCACGTTCCATAGAGCCAGGCATTGACGTTGTGTGCAGCCGGCAATCCCAACTCGTCCAGCATCTTGAATATGCGCCAGACGCCCACTCGGTTGCCGTAGTCGCGCCATGCGTAGTTACGATGCGTCTGCCGGGCTTTGATGAACGCAAAATCGGAACCGATACCTTTGCGATATGCGAAGAGCTCGATATTTATGGCGACATAAAAAGCCAGCCTCTTGTTGGCGGGCCAGCTGAAATCCGTTCGAGACACGATCGCAGAGGTGTTGTACTACGCTGGCTCACCGGAATTCTCCTTGACTTGAACAGTGTCGGTACGTCTCGTTACGGCGATGTATTTGACTTGCCGAGTAGACCAGAACCGCATCATCTCTCCGCCTGCCATTCACATGGCCTTTGGGCCAAACCCGGCTTCGTAGCGAGGACTTGTGACATTCGGATTCTTCGGAATCCCTGCCACTCCCATCGGCGTCACCTCCTTCACCATTAGGAAAATCACATCCTCCTCCGACGTCGCCACGATCGAGTGCATGGTATTCGCTGGAATGTGAATAAGACCGCCAACGGTTACCAGTTCTTCATTTCCATCAACCCAAGCCTTCAGTGTTCCCTTCAAGACATAATTGAATTGCTCGAAGGGATGATGATGCATTTGCGACCCCGACCCTCGTGCCTTATGGACTAACCCGAAGTACATCTTGTTGCCTTCGACCAGCGCGCCCGCGGAGGTAGTCATCTCAGGCGCAAACGCCTCTACCTTCATCTGATCCAATCGATAAAAGTAATTCCGCTGCCCTTGGTTCTTCGGATCTTGACCAGCGCTATCCTTCATATCCTCTCCTATTTGATGCGTTGCGATGTTGTGTGGTGGTTACCACCTAAGCTGCAGGATCTCGTGCACCAATGAAGACACCATCCGCCTGAAATTGGTAGCCGCCGCTGCATGTGCATTAATACCCAACTAGAGCACGCGCTCGAGCTATTGTCAAATGTGTGACTCTTCACGAAATCGAGTGGGTGATTTCTGGCATTTTTCGGTACTCTGCTCGGAATGTTTGAACAACAGGTATGCTTGATGAATAGTGTAGTGCAGGGTTATCCATGGGTGCGCGCACTCGCCGTCACGACGAAGGTGCGCTCACGGGCCGCCCCCGAACTGCTAACGATCGCTGAGAGCGGACTGCCTAGTTACGAGATGAGCCAATGGTTCGGGCTGCTCGCGCCGGCGCGTACGCCTGCCTCTATCATCGGCAGGCTGAATGCCGAAGTTGGCAAGGTTATGACCATTCCAGATGTCCGCGAGCGTTTGGCAGCACAGGGGGCCGACGCAGTCGCTACCACGCCACGGGAATTCGCCTTCCATATCAACTCCGAGTTGGAAAAATGGGCGAAAGTAATCAAGGCATTGGGTGACCTCCCTCATTAACAGTTTGTTGAACTTTTTGCGCATTTTTTTGTGTGAAGTGCCGATTTGATGAAGCGGGTGGTTAGAGCGATGCGGGAATTCGAGAAAAAGCGCGGTTAGCCTTTGAGCTTGCGCCGCAGGATGCTGCGTGCAACAATGCATTCCCAAGTCGAGATTGGGCGACGCGCATCGCTTTGCGCCCTGCTCTGACTTTTCCGATGGGCGCGATCGTGGACATTCTTGTTGCATTCAGGAAGGAGGCGGACCATGCGGGCAGGGACCATCACTCGGCGTAACATCCTGTGTGTATTAGGGGGCGCGTCGCTGGCCGGAATCTGGCCTCGTGCTTGGGCAGCGTCGGTTGCAGGGCCAACCCTCATCAACATGGGATACCAGACCAACTTAGTAGGTCTGGTCGGCATGGTCGCAGAAGCAGAAAAGCTCTATGAGAAGGTCGGTGCCAATGTCAGAGTTCATCGCTTCAATTCCGGTCAGGCAGTAAGGGATGCAATGATCGCCAAGTCCATCGATATCGGAGCGGTGGGCTCGACGCCGTTCATCATCGGCGTGGCAAAAGGCGAACTGCTTGGGATCGGGGTCGTTGCCTATACCGGACGCATGTGCATGGTGGTGGCCCGCAAGGACAGCGGGATCAGGAGCGTGGCCGAACTCAAGGGCAAAAGGGTTGCGTCGCAGCTTGGCTCCCAGACCGATCACGCGTTCCAGAACAAGATTGCCCCCAAGTTCGGCCTCAAGAAAGGAGACTACACCGTCGCCAACATAAAATTCGAGAACCACGTTGCGGCAATGTCTGCTGGCTCGGTCGATGCCTTCGCGGGGGTGGATCCATTTACCGCCATCGCCGAGGACGAAGGGCTCGGTGTGGTGCTCGTCGATTACTCGCCATTTGACCTGCTGCCGTCGATCTTGGCGGTCAATCGTCGCGTTCTCGAACAACGACACGACGCCGTCATCGCGTTTCTGAAAGGATGGCTCGCGGGGGTGAAAATCATCCAAGCAGAGCCACAGCGCGCTACCGCAATCGCCTTGAAGATTTACAAAGATCAAGGATACAACGTGTCCGAGGCGGTCATCCGCAAGGCGGTGGAGCGAGCGGACGTGACCCCGAGTTTTGTGCCCGAAATGAAAGCCTATCTGACCGAACAATCGCAGATACTGCTGCAGCAGGGACAGATCAAGGCCATGCCGGACTGGGATCAGGCCCTCGTGCGCGAACCGTTGCAAACGGCGATGAGGGGTTGATCGCTCCACTCCGCCGCTGAATGAAGGTCCGGCGGCAGACGCCTTGCTCAGTGATTCGCGAGATCGATCATCACCTCCGCCAGAACCCGCGCACCTGCCGCCAGGTTAGCGGATGTAGCGTCTTCACTGTGAACATGCTCTCTTGCAACACATCCGCTCCGCGCATCGCCCCTTTCCGCCTTTTCGTTCGCCTTTTGCTATAACGTCGACAAGTTCAAAAAAGCGATGAAAATCGAGAAAAATTCAACAGACTGCTAAAACTACTCCAAGCTCTATCATGGGCGTTGGAGTCTGTATCGAGATAACTAGCAAGCAAAGGACTATTTCATGCCGTTCTATCGTTTCGAGGACTTCGAAAGCAATTTTCTCACGCCTCATCTTTCGAGCGGCAAGGCGCCCGTCATCGAAGGCAAGTACATGTATTTTGGCCTGGTGCACAAGAGCGCGGGCACCGGCTCGGAGCTGCATTACCATCCGAACGAACTGTTGATTTTCCCGGTGCGCGGAAAGATCAACGCCATCGTCGGCAAAGACCGCCGTATTGTCCCTACCGGCACTTTTGTGCACGCCCCGGCCTACGCCCGGCATTCAATGAAGGCAACGGAGGACGGCGATTGCCAGTATCTGTACATCAAGGACAAGACGTGGACCGTGGTCGGCCTGGCGGAAGACGAAGCCGTTCCGGACAAAGCCATGACGGTGGCCGAGGTCAACAAAAAGTACAATGTCGGAGACCGTGACAAGCACCAGAAAGCCGAAGGCAAATCACAGGCCGTCATTGAAGGACTGCACGCGTGCTTTTACCCCATCATCGATGCGCTCGACGCCCCGCAGTCGTCGGCGCGGCGCGTCAACTGGATCGAAGGCGAACGACTGGCGTTCGGCTTCTTCGAGATGCCGTCGGGACACCACGAGCCGCAGATGAAAACCGATCATGAATTGTTCGTCTACGTTATGAGCGGCGAGTTGGAGGCTCAATCCGGGACGGCGGGCAAGTTGATCAAGGCCGGCGATATCATCCATGCCCCGCGCGGAGATACCTACCGGCTCCAGGTCAGATCGCCCTTCGCGCGCTACGTCATGGTGCGCTCGACATCCTATCTCGAGCACCGAATAGAATCGATGACGCCGGAGGAAGCGGAGCAGGCGCGGGTCAATGTGAAGGCAAACTGACGCCGCAAGAGCGGGTAGATAACGCGGACGAAAATTGCCGTGCCGGGTATTGGAGGGGATTGCCATGACGAGCAAGTTGCTGTGTGTTGTCGCCGGGCTCGCGGGCGCCCCGCGTTCGGCGTTCTGTCACCTGATGACGCGGGTGCGCAGGGTTGGAATCCCCAGCGCAACGTCGAGGTCATCGTGCCAGCGACCGCCGGCGGATCGCTCGACACGACAGGGCGTACGGTCACTCGCATCTGGGGAGACCTGAAGTTGTTGGCGGTATCGAGCACGATAGCGAATCGCGCCGGTGGCGGGCACGCGGTGGCCGACAGCTATCTCAATCACCGGGCCGGTGATCTGCACTATCTGTGTATTACTTCTTCCACGTTGCTGGCGAACCATATCAATGGCCATATCCCGCTGACCTATACCGACTTTACCCCGCTTGCGGTACTGCTCACGGAATACATCGCGTTCGCGGTGCGCGCGGATTCGCCGATCAAATCCGGCAAAGATCTGATCGAGACATTGCGCAGAGTTCCGGAGTCCCTGAGCCTGGCGCTGAGCAGCGCCGCTGGCGGCACGCATCATATTTCCTTCGGCCTTCCGCTGCAATCGGGAGGGGTCAATACCGGCAAACTCAATTCGTTGCGTTCAGTTCCTCAGCCGAGGCAGTAACGGCGCTGCTGGGGGGACACGAATTTTGCCGTGTTGGTGGCATCATGGTGATGCCTACCTGAGTAGTTACCCTTTTTCGGAGGACTCATGGTAGAAAAGAAGCACACAGTTGAACAGATTATCAACAAGTCACGGGAAGCGGGAATCGATCTTGGCAGGCGGCGCATGTTGTGGCGAATGCGGTCGTTGCTAATGCTGCTCCTGGTCGTGGTTCCGCACCTCGGACGTGCCCAGATATCCCCTAGCGCCTATCCATCCAAGCCGATCAGGTTGATTGTCGCGCAGGCTGCGGGCAGCACCACCGACATTATCTCCCGCATCGTCGGCCAGAAGCTCACTGAGAGTTGGGGTCAGCAGATGGTAGTCGATGTCCGCGCTGGAGCCGGGGGGTCTATCGGCACCCAGGCTGCAGCGCGCGCAATGCCTGATGGCTACACGCTATTGCTCGCCAATATTTCTACCCACGGGATCAACCCTGCCCTTTACGCAAAGCTTCCCTACGATCCCGTCAACGATTTCGCGCCGGTGTCGATGGTCGCGGTGACGCCTTTCGCTCTTGTCGTGCACCCGTCGGTTCCGGTGCGTTCGGTCAAGCAGCTCATCGCGCTGGCCAAGGCAAAACCCACCGAGCTCAACTATGCTTCGGCTGGCAAAGGCAGTTCGCAACACCTTGCCATGGAGTTGCTGAAATCACTTGCGGGGATCAATATGGTCCATATCGCTTACAAAGGTGGTTCGCCGGCAGTGCTCTCGGTGATTTCGGGTGAGACTGCGGTGATGATGCCGACGCTCTCGCTTGCCATGCCGCACGTGAAGGATCGTAAGCTAAACGCGCTTGCCGTCACAAGTGCGCAGAGAGTCCAGGCGTCACCCGAGCTGCCCACCGTTGGTGAGACCATACCCGCCTACGAAATAACCGCATGGTTCGCCATGGTCGCACCAGTCGCTACGCCGAGAGAACTCATCGTCCGGCTTAGTGCTGATCTGGCTAGGATTCTTGCGTTAGACGAAGTCAGGGAAAAGCTTGCACTCCTGGGAGTGGATGCGGCGTCAAGCAGTCCTGAGCAGCTCGGGGCACACATCAGATCGGAGATCGCCAAGTGGATCAAGGTGGCGCGCGCAGCCGGTATTCATGCCGAATGAAAACCAGCGAAGAGCCGCTCAGCCCGCGAGCTTGAACTGCGGCAGTGTGATTTCCTCGCTCGCCTTTTCGAACACGACCTGCACGCCGGCACCACATTTGACCTTCATGATGTCGGATTCGACGATGTTGGCCAGCATGCGCACGCCTTCGTCAAGGTCGATTGCGGCCACGGCGTATGGTGTCTTGTCCTTCATATACTCGTTCGCCGGGCGGTGGTTAATGGTGAAGGCGTAGACCGTGCCATTGCCCGAGGCCTCGACCCAGGTCATCGACTCGTTCAGGCAACCCATGCAATAGGTGCGCGGATAGAATTGCAGCGAGCCGCATGCCGTGCATTTCTGAATCATCAGCTTACCAGCCTTCGCGCCCTCCCAATAAGGCTTGGTGTCTTCGGTAGGCATCGGTAGTGGACGGTTGCTCATTTCAATCCCTCCCCAGTATCAAAGTCGTATGCGCAGAAAAAACGAGCGAGGCTGCCTGACAGAGCGCGAGCTTCGCATCCTTCACTTGTCGTTCGCCGCATTCGCCACATAGCTGACGCACCGCCTCGATAATCAGGAATATGCCAAACATGCCCGGATGGCCGTAAGACAGCCCACCGCCCGAGGTGTTCAGCGGGAAACTCCCGCCTGGCGCAATCCGGCCACCCGTCACGAACTGACCGCCCTCGCCACGCTTGCAGAAACCAAGTTCCTCAAGCGCCTGGATCACGCCAATGGTGAAGTGATCGTAAATTTGCACCACATCAAGGTCCTTCTGCGTGACGCTGGCCATTTGCATCGCACGTTGCGCCGTTGCGGCAAGCCCGGTATCGAGCCAGTCCTTTACGTCGAACGGCGTAAAGTGATGCGACTGGTTCTCGGCCGCACCGAGTATATAAACCGGCTTCTTCCGAAGCAACTTTGCGCGAGCGACTGAGGTGACGATGACCGCGCCACCGCCGTCCGTTACCAGGCAGCAATCGCGGACATGAAGCGGCTCTGCGATTATCTGCGACGATAATACTTCCTCAACAGTAAGCGGTTCCCGGCGATAAGCCTTGGGATTGAGCTGCGCCCATTTACGTGCCGCCACCGCCACTTCCGCCATCTGCTCGCTGGTCGTTCCGTACTGGTACATGTGGCGTCGCGCCGCCATCGCATAGTAGCCGAGCGGCGTCATCTGGCCGTAGGGCGTCACAAACTGGCTGCGTGGCGATCGTGGATCTTCTGGGACCCCACCGAGCTTGCGACTCGCATCTGAAGCTTGCGTACTGCCGTAGGTAATCAACGCCACATTGCACAATCCCGCCTCAATCGCCGCTATGGCGTGCACCACGTGCGAAGGATTCGACAATCCACCTGCGGCGGTGCTGTCCGTATAAGTGGCTTTGATGCCAAGATACTCGGTAATCATGAGGCTCGGAAACACGCCGTCGGTATGGGCAAACACTCCGTCGATATCCTTGAACGTCAGCCCTGCTTCCATCACCGCACGCCGCGCCGCCTGTGCCTGCAACTGGACCGCGGTTTTCCCTGGCGTCTTACCAAGGTCCGACTCGGCCACCGCCACGATTGCTGCTCTAGGTTTGCCAACCATATCAGTATTTCCTTAGTTAATGTCCGTAGATTCCCAAGCTTTTCCCACCGCAAATATGGAGCACCTGGCCTGTCATGTACCACGCTTCATCCGATGCGAAGAAATGCGCCGCGTAAGCGATCTCGGCGGGTGTGCCGAAGCGTGACGTTGGTTGTGCCTTTGCAAGCCGCTCCTGCACATCGGGCCGCAGGCTCCGGATAAGCGGTGTGTCAATTACCCCGGGCGCAATGCAGTTCGACGTGATATTGAACTTGCCTAGCTCGAGCGCCATAGTGCGCGTGAGACTGACGATTCCGCCTTTGGCTGCTGAGTAGTTCGCCTGCCCGGCGTTGCCGAGCCATGCGCGCGAAGAGATATTGATGATGCGTCCGTATTGCGCCGCCATCATATTCGACACCACTGCTTGTGAGCAGAGGAAGTAACTCTTGAGATTCACGTTTAGCACGACGTCCCAGTCTGCTTCTGGCATTTTGGCAAGATAGTTATCGCGCAGGATGCCGACGTTGTTGACCAGGATGTCGATTTTCCCAAAGCTCGACATGGTCTCTTCGACCATTGCCTGCACGTCAGCCTTGTTGGTGCAATTGCAGGTAACTGCGATCGCCGATTCGCCGGCGGCATTGATTTCGCCCGCGGTCTTATCCGCCGCCTCACGGTTCATGTCGACCACCACGCCTTTCGCGCCGTGCGCAGTAAGCCGCTTCATGATCTCCTTACCAATGCCGCTGCCCGACCCGGTGACGATAACTACTCTGTCCTTGACGTTCATATCACTTCCTTTTCTAGTGCGATTGGGCTAGTCGAACGATTCCCCGACTGCAGAACGTCGGTTTTCCGGTCTGCACAACGGGATTCATGCAACGTCCAGCAAGCTGCGCGCAATAATTATACGTTGAATCTCTGAAGTACCTTCGTAAATTCTGGTAATGCGCGCGTCACGATAAAAGCGTTCGATTTGCGCTTCGCACATATAACCTATTCCGCCGTGAATTTGTACGGCGTTGTCGGCAGTCTTGTTAAGCGCTTCCGTAGTGAACAGTTTCGCCATTGCTACTTCCTTGGTTGCACGCTCGCCACGCTTGAGCATCTCAGCAGCGCGGTAAACCAGTAAGCGCGAAGCATCAAGCCAGAGCGCCATGTCGGCAAGCATCCATTGGATCGCCTGGTACTCCGCAATCGCTTTCCCACCCTGCTCCCTGAGCTTCGCATACCCCACGGACAGCTCCATAATGCGCTCCATCATGCCGAGACAGCGCGCTGCCAGGGTGACGCGGCCACGGGTGAGAGCCTGCAGTGCCTGCATATAACCACGACCCTCTTCGCCCAGAAGGTTTTGCTCCGGCACTTCGCACTCAGTGAGGCTCACTGTTGCGGTATGTGCGCCGTGCATGCCCATCTTTTTTTCATTCGGACCGACCTTGAGTCCAGGGAAATCGCGCTCGACGATGAATGCGGAAATGCCGCGGTTACCTTTGGTTTTGTCGGTGACGGCCATCACGGTGAAAACCTGCGCCTCCGGGGAATTCGTGATGTAGATCTTCTCGCCGTTCAAAATCCACTGATCGCCCTTCTTGACTGCGCTGGTGCGCATGCGGCTCGGATCCGATCCGGCTTGCGCTTCGGTCAGACAGAAACACGCAACCCACTGGCCTGTGGCCATACGAGGCAAATACTTGCTGCGCTGAGCATCAGTGCCCAGCTCCACAATTCCGCTGCAGCTGATGCCGGTGTGATTCCCTATTAACGTGGCGAAACCATAGTTACTGCGGCCGAATTCTTCCTCCAGCGCGCATTTTCCGAGCAGATCGAGATCTACGCCACCGTATTGCTCCGGGATCGTCAGGCCGAATAGGCCCAGCTCGCGTGCCATTTGCACAAGTTCCTGCGGAATACGGTCCTCATCGTCGATTTGCCGCGACCTCGGTTCGACCTCGTTTTCGAGAAATCTGCGCACTTCCTGACGCAATGCTTGCACTTCGGGTGATAGCTCCATAATCACCTCACAACTGGAAAGATTTAGCCACTGCAACTCCTGGTTGCCCGCTACGAAGAACCCTGAATTGACCACTCCAAGCTTCGGCGTTCTTCATTGTTTGTGCACAGGGCGGACCAGGGCATCGACCGCCTTTACCCCCTCCCCTTCGGCAAGCACGATTAGTGGATTGATATCAAGTTCGGCGAGATGGTCCGTTAAATCCATTGCCAATGCGGACAGCTTCACCAGCGTATCAGCAAGCGCGTCGATATCAGACCTTGCGGTGCCGCGCGCACCAGCTAGTACAGCGTAGCCTTTTGTTTCATGGATCATTTCCATGGCCTCCTCGAAAGTGACCGGACATACACGGAATGTCACTTCATCTAGGACTTCGGCGAAGATCCCGCCCAGACCAAACATAAGCGCAGGCCCGAACATTGAATCGTTCGTGATACCTGCAATGGTCTCGATCCCGCCTTTTACCATCTCCTGTACCAGTACACCTTCGATGCGTGCATCGATCTTGAACGATCGCGCATTTACAATGATTTCGTCGTACGCCGATTCGACCTCTTCTGCACTGTTTAGCCCCATGCGTAGTGCCCGCGCTTCGGTTTTGTGTGGTATGTCCGGCGAACTTACCTTGAGTGCCACTGGAAAACCCATTTCAACCGATATCGATCCAGCCTCCTCTCGCGATAGCGCTATTCGTTCCCTGGTAACCGGAATCCCGTATTGCGCAAGCACCTGCTTCGCTCGATGCTCGGTCAATACACCGCTGCCCCCCATAAACATCTTGTGCGCCTTTGGACGCTTTACCGATGTGATCCTCGCGCCATTGCGCATCGAGCATTTGCGCCGCGCTTCCATAAAGGTCGTGAGCGCGGCTAGCGACCTGCTCACTCGTACCGGGGTTGGGTAGCGCGGAATGCGCTCGGCATCGACTAACGCATAGGCATCCTTCGCCAATTCCTCGCGGGCACTCCAGCACAACATGATCGGTTTGTCCGTAATTCGATTCAATTTAATAATTTCGGAAGCAAGCTGTACAGCCAAACGACCCTGCACAAGCGCTGTAATCACTACAAGGCTATGGACATTGCGCTCTTCGATAATGGTAAGTAAGACCTTCCGCAACATTTCTGGGTCGTTAAAAATACTGCCGGTAATATCCACCGGGTTGAACACCGAACCGAAAGCCGGCACAATTTCACGCAGCCTGCGCTCGCTATCCATCGAAAGCGATGGAATATCGAGCCCAAGCTTGGTGCAGGCATCGGCCATGACGACACCCGCTCCACCGGAGAGTGTAACGATGCCAACCCCGAGACCACGCGGTTCTCGGCCATAAAGAAAGGCTCGGTTAAAATCAGCGAGATCTTGCACATCGTCCACTTCCAGAATCCCCCGCTGTCGGAATGCTGCTCTATATAGAGCAGCTGCTCCCCCTAGATTAGCGGTGTGGGATATTGCGGCACGCTGCCCAACTTCACTGTTGCCGACCTTCCAAATCATGATCGGCTTTGCGGCCATAAGTGCCATATCGCCGACCTCCAGCAGGCAGTGCGCGTCCTTTAAACCTTCTACATATGCCGCTATGATCCGCGTCTCCGGATCATCGATGAAAAAGCGCATGAACTCGAGCGTGCTGATACCCGCTTCGTTGCCAGTACAGACGACGTGCCGAAATCCCACACCGGACTCTTCGGCCATGCTGACCACCGCAAAGCCAAACCCGCCGCTTTGCGTCACAAGGCTGACAGGACCCGCGCGCAGTTTTGGTATCTGAAATGCCGCACCAAAACCAGCAAACATCCCTTTCGCAACATTCATCATTCCCTGGCAGTTCGGGCCAACCACACGGATGGCATACTGCTGGGCGATCTCGATAATCTCTAGCTGCAGCTTTGCGCCCTCACTGCCAATTTCGGAAAACCCTGAACTGATAATGAGCGCAAACGGGATGCATCGCTCCCCGCATTCGCGCAGCGCTCCCGGGACGCTTGTAGCCTTGATGAGAAACATCGCTAAATCCGGCGTCTCGGGCAGGGCGGCAACTGATGGATAGCATTTGAGCCCGGCGATCTCTTGATACCGCGGGTTAACGGGGTAGATCCTCCCGGTGTACCCGTGCTCCTTAAGACTTGCGAGCGGTTGTCCACTTATGCTCGATAGATCCTGCGAGGCACCAATCACCGCGATTGCATGCGGGCTAAATAGCCGGTCAAAAACGCCGCGCATTGTCAGCGTAATCTCATAGCGGTGCTGACCCCAGGCTCGCGCCACCACAAACATGCAACATTTGCCCCGTGATAAACCCGCTGTTGCGCGAAAAGAAAAACATCACAGCCTCAGCGATATCCTGTGGTGTACCCATCCGTCCGACTGCAATGCTCTCGATTAATTTTTTTGTCTGCGGGCTACCCGGGGGATTCGCATCGTTAAAAAGTGGTGTCGAGACCGGGCCCGGCGCAATCGCGTTTACTGTAATGCCATCCTTTCCTAATTCCAGCGCAAGGGACCGCGTGAGACCAACTATACCGGCTTTGGTCGCGGCATACATCGCAAAACGTGGTTTGCCAAGGGCGGCGCGCGAGGAGATATTGACGATGCGACCGAATCTCGCCGCTCGCATTTCCGGCAAAACCGCACGCGTAAGAACGATCGCAGCGCGCAAATTAAGATTGACGACATAATCCAGATCGTCCATCTCTGCAACGTCGATTAAATTCGGACGATTCGCGCCCGCATTGTTTACCAAGTACGTAACTGCGAATTTGCTGACAACCTCGTCAGCAGCTGCCTGCGTTGCCTCAGGATCGGCAAGGTCGACCTGGAAAACGTGTAAGCGCGTATGCTGCAGTTGCGGCCGGGATCGCTGCAGAGCAACCACCGTGAAATCATTAGCAAGCAAGAATCGGCAGACGCCCTCTCCTATGCCGGAGCTTGAACCCGTGACTATGGCAACACGCTCTTGAGCCTCCGTCCGCAATTGACGCGGGGAGGTGGTGGACCTTCTTCTCGCGGGCGTCATTACAAGGGGCTACAAGCGTGTGTCCGGCTAAGCTGCTAAGAAGAGGGAGGCGTATCGTGCAGTCTCAAGAGGGAGAGGAAGCTTGAGAGTTCTTACATAGTCGATGTGACATTTGCGCTAAACAACCATTGTAATTCTAGCCTTGGGCCTTCCGAAGCAAGTCCGGACGTAGCACCTGGCTCCAGTCCGGAACGCTGGAAATCTGTTTGTTTCCTTTTAGCAGATCTGCCATCTCGAAAAGGTACTTGCGAACCTCATTTGTTATTTCAGGCTCGACCCTGAGGCGTGCGAGACCTTGACGAATTACAGGATCCGGGAGTTTGTATCCTTGGCGTTCATACTCGCGATTGATAATCCCCGCAACGCGGCCCTTGTCATTGTGGAACATCTTGACTGCGTCAAGCCACGGCTTGAGTGCATTTACTATTTCGATCTCGTTTTCTTGCAAGAACGCAGCACGCACTACTAGAAGATTGGGAGAAAGGTCAAATTTCTCGTAGGAAACCAAAGTACGCGCAAGTTTCTCGTACTCTGCTAGACCCGCATGCGGGTCTAGCGCGGTAACGGCGTCGACTGTTCCCGCGGTTAGCGCAGGGATCAAGTTACCGAAGCCAATATTAACTATCTCGTAATCACCCTTCTTGAGACCGAAGGCAGTGGAAACCCTCTCGACGAATACGCTATGTACGAGTGATCCAACGGCAGTACCAATCTTCTTGCCCCGCAGATCTTCCATGCGCTTGATCGCTGAGCCTGGTTTTACCTGAACCAAAATCGTGCCGCCGAAGAAACTGCTTACGGCTATAGCGACCATCTCGCGCTGCGCTGCCCCCACGATAAACGGCACAACCGCCATGCCCCCAACGTCAACCGCGCCAGCGATCATCGCATCGCGAACACCTCGGCCAGCGTCGAACTTGTGCGCTGCAATCTTAAGATTTGCCTTTTCGTAAAGTTTTTCTTCGATTGCAATGACATCGATCGCGCTGGCAAGCGTACCCTGATATCCGATGCGAATTAGCTGGGCGGCTTGGGACGCCTGCGGACACAAGAGGCCTAAACTAGCCCCACCAATAACACCCAAGGCATCCCTGCGATTCATTTTCTTGCTAAGCATGAGTTTCTCTTCCTGGGACAGGTTTCATTGCAGTTCTTGCCAGTTCCAGCTTTTTGCCTTCTGCCCTAATTAGAAAACACTCGGTCAGAGGCTAAACAAAGTGCGGCGCCCCGCTGGAGGGGCGCCGTCCAGCATCACAGATTATCGATGATTTTCCAGGATTGGTGCTCGACCCCTACCGCGCTCTTGTGTTTGCCTGCACGGCGATCGACAAATATTTTGCTCTCCTTCATGACCATCTTTATTTTCTTTTTGTCCTGCAAGACCGTGATGTCCTTCAACGGATTCCCTTCGACAGCAATCATGTCAGCGATCTTGCCTTTCTCGATTGTTCCCAATTCGGCACCCATCTTGATTGCTATAGCCGCGTTTTTCGTCGCCGTTTGAATCGCATGCATGGAACTCATGCCCAAATCGACATATAGCTGCAACTCCTTCGCCCCCTCACCCATTTCCGGGTCATAACCCATATCGGTTCCCATCGCGATATTTATTCCAGCCTTATACATCTTCTGGAAGGTCTCGTAGCAGAATGGCTGCAGCGATTTCATCTTGTCGAGAATAAATTTGGGGGTTCCCTGTTGTTTACGCATATAGATGGCATGGTCAGTACGGTGCGACAGTGTCGGCGTTACGAAGATACCGGCCTTCTTTACCATGTCAACAGATTCATTGCTGTGGAAAACCATGTGCTCAATCGTGTCGGCCCGCGCTTTAACCGCCATCTTGTGCGCGTCGGGCGTGAAGCAGTGCACAGCAGCGGCTTTCTTGAAAGCGTGCGCCTCATCGACGATTGCATCGATTTCCTCTTGCGTCATATTGCGCACATCCGGCTCTTCCTTGTCTGTGCCGCCTCCGCCTGAGGCGCAGGTCTTGATTACGTCGCAACCAATGCGCAGATTGTCACGCGCGAGCTTTCGCAACTCCCATGGTCCATCTGCTGTCTGGAAGCCATCGCGCACCATAGAACGCGGCATAACCAGATCTAGATGCGAACCTGTAATCGACGTCCATCCACCGATTAGCATGCGCGGTCCGCCAAATAGCCCTGCGTTGATTGAATCGCGCACCGAGCATAATTCAGTGGTAAGCAGCCCGCGGTTGGAATTCAAACCCAGATCCCGGAGCGTAGTGAACCCCATGTCGAAACACATTTGGGCATGGAACAAGGAATACATCTGCTGGAGCGACGGCGCAACTTCCCACTGTGCCACGCGATAATTGTGAAACGTAAGACAGTTAAACATCATCGTATGAATGTGACAATCCATAAGTCCCGGCATCAGTGTGTATTTAGAGCAGTCAACCACCTCCGCGCCCGCTGGAATCTTGATCATCGTCGCAGTGCCGACCTGCTTGATACGATTGTTTTCCAGGACAATAACTGGATTTTCTATGGGTTTTCCACCATTACCGTCAATGAGCAGAGCCCCTTTCACATAGGACAATGTGCCCTTCGTCAGCTCTTTTTTTGTAGCCGGTTCATCCTGTGATGTGAATAGTACCTTCCCTTTGAATTCCATTCGTCTTCCTCTATGGTTAGTTAGCCAAAGAACCGTGAAGTCCATCTGGTTTCGTTAACATCCACAAGCTTGGGCACACGCCCCGCTACGATTGCTCTTAGCTCGACGGAAGTTAACTTATCAACTCTACGTCGCACAGGATACTAGCGACACACCGTGATCTGGGGGCAGGCGCGTCGAATATGCGATAAGCGTCTAAATGTTGTGGCAACGAAAAAATAGACTTTGATCGTGGTATTATTATAATAAAGTCTATAGTCGTCTCTAGTCAAGTAACATTGTCGAGTGTGAGAGCTGGTCCCGTTTGATTCGACAGAATTTCGGGTTGGATAAGTGATGAACTGCGCTGCAAGCGTTTTCCACAGCGCCGACCTCCAGATTTCCATTGAAAGTCACTTCCAGGAGTTTTTCACCAGAAAAGGTAGAGTCGAGATGTGGCGCGGTAGCATTAGGGCCGGTTTGTCTGTTGCCGCCTCTTTCGTCTGGCGGTGTCCGAGTAACCTCGCCATAGCTCCGTTTCCACATCCTCTCATCAAACCGGACGTGCAGATTTCCCGCATCCGGCTCTCATGCACGCGCTCACCGCAACAGCATAGCGGCTACGCCCCGGTCTCAGAGAAGAAACTGCCTCCCGCCTCGCGACATCGGATATCCGCGTGACACTCATCCACACCACCCCGCCTCCTGTGGAGGCACCCCTCCTCAGCAGAGGAGGGGAGAATTTTTTCCCCTCCTTACCAAGGAGGGGTGGCACCGAAGGTGACGGGGTGGTTGCTATTCGACGAAGTTTTTCTAACACTGAATGCGCGCGCTCGTCGTTCATCAGCACGGCTCGATTGAAAATGTGCAGCTTGAAAAGTTTCCTGAGCCGCAGCCCGGCGCCGATCAGGTGCTGATCGACGTTCACGCCGCCAGCGTCAACTTCCCCGACCTGCTCGTGATCGGCGGTACCTACCAGAACCTGCCGCCGACGCCCTTCGTGCCGGGCAAGGACCTCGCCGGCACGGTGGCCGCGGTCGGCGGCAGCGTCACTGATTTCAAGCCCGGCGACCGCGTGATGGCGCAGATCGAGTACGGCGCATTCGCGGAACGGGCGGCGGTGCCGTTCCGCAACTGCCACAGAATGCCCGATGGCATGAGCTTTACGGAAGGTGCCGCCATGGGGCTCGTCTATCTCACCGCTCACTTCGCGCTGGTGGAGCGCGGGGGGATCAGGCCGGGCGACACCGTACTGGTGACCGGCGCGGCCGGCGGCGTCGGGCATGCCGCCGTGCAGCTCGCCAAGGCGCTTGGCGCCACCGTCGTCGCCGCCGTGAGCGCCGAGGACCAGGCTGCGGCTGCGCGCGCCGGCGGCGCCGATCATGTGGTGCGCACGGACGTGGCGGACCTGCGCGAGAGCTTTCGCCAACAGATATTTTCCGCAGTGGGCACGCGCGGCGCGGACCTGATCGTGGATACGGTTGGCGGGGACGTGTTCGACGCGAGTCTCCGCGCCATCGCCTGGTGCGGGCGCATCGTCACCGTGGGTTTCGCCTCCGGCCGCGTCCCGGAGGTCAAGGTTGGGCTTATCCTGGTGAAGAACATCTCCCTGATCGGCCTGCAGGTGAGCGACTACCGCGACCGCGCGCCGGACAAGACCCGCCGCGCGCAGGCTGAGCTGTTCTCTCTATACGAGCAGGGCAAGCTCAAGCCGCATGTCATGGCGAGCTACCCGCTCGAGGCTTTTCGCGAAGCGCTGGCGGCGGTGCGCGAACGGCGGGTCCTCGGCAAAGCGGTGCTGGCGATCCGGTAAGGATGATCCTCCGCGCGAGCTTATGTGAAGATGCGTCTGAGCCTTTTAACCAAAACTTTCCATAGCAGTTCAAGAACCGAAATTTCCTTTTGAGACATGGAGACCGGATTCTCTGCATGCGCCTCACTCGGCGTGGGCGACACCGCATGTATATTCGCGCGCAGGTTTTCTGCAAACGTTGAAATCAGTTGCGCGGATACCTCCGAGATCATCCCCGCGCCCCGCCCATATTGAGCGACCTGCCCCACAAGCTGTACATCGCTGCCAATGACGACGAGGGTGCCGCTGCCGTGCTCCCGCATGGCGAAGCGTGTCACCGTGACGGCATTTCCGCGTCCCTTGGTTTCAGTCCAGGTTGCCTTTACAGTGGCCGCGCGCTGCGTGTCATCCCGATTCTCGATATGCAAATTCCCCAGGAACACCATTTTCAACGGTCCCAGCTTGACAGTGACACGCCCCTTGTAGCGGTCCGCGGCTATCGTTTCGACCAGCTCCGCCCCGGAAAACAAGATGCCGTTACGGGAATATTCATCAGCAACGACCACGCCGCTGAGGGCGGCATCGGGACTTCGAACTGGTTCTGGATCTGCATCAGAATACCCGGCCCGGCGCTCCCTCAGATCACGACTGTGACTATGGTCATCGCTGTGAACCATCTCAGAAACGCACCAGGGCGAGCAGCGTGCCCGCGTACTCCGATGCCATGTCGCGCGTCAGATGCGCCGCCTTCGCTTGGTAGCGTTTGATCGTCTCCAGAAGGAATCGAGCACCGCACCCATCAGCTTGACGCGCACGTCGTATGGCGTCATTCCGGTGCGTGATTCGCCCTTGACGTCTCGTCCCCGGCAGAACTGCCCTCCCCGCCCGCAGATTGCGACTACGTTGATATCCGGTGCGCCGCCCAACTCGCGCAATAACGCCGCGAACCGGATCATCATGGCGCGAGTCAGCGCGTTGCCTTCCTCCGGCCGATTGAGGTCGATGCGCGCGATCGCGCCATCGCGTGTCACTTTGAAATCGAATTCGCTCATTTTCTCCCCTTACCGTGTTACTCAAGAGTCAGTTGGTCCATCAGCGCGTGCGGCCAAGAGCATGCTCGCCGAGCAGTTCCACAATGCGCTGCGGCGTAATCGGCGCCTCAGCGATGCTTATGCCAAACGGCGCAAGCGCGTGCTCCACCGCGCCGACGATCGCCGCTATTGCGGGAATCGTGCCGCCTTCACCTGCACCCTTGATCCCCAACGGGTTCAGCGGTGACGGTGTCTCACGGTGAACCAGGTCGACGTGCGGCACGTCTGTGGCGAGCGGCAGCAGATATTCACCGAAGTTGGTGGAAACCGGCTGCGCGTTCTCGTCGTACACCATGCGTTCGAGCAACGCGTTGCCCACGCCGTGGGCAACGCCCCCTACGATCTGGCCGTCAACGATCATCGGGTTGATCACGCGCCCGCAATCATGCGCGACCGTGTAGCGCACGATCTTCACTGCGCCAGTTTCAATATCGACCTCAACTTCGGCGACATGCGTGCCGTTCGAATACACCGACTGCTCGGGCGTGAAGTACGCGGTGTGCTCCAGCCCGGGCGGCAACCCGCCCGCCATCGAGAAGCCCGGCACGCCGATCGATTTGACCGCGAGCTCGCGCAGACTCTTCCTGACATCGGGTTCGCTTTTTAAGCGTACGTATCCATCGGCAAGTTCCAGGTCCTGCTCCAGACACTCCATCATTCCACCAGCGATTTTTTTCGCTTTGACGGCAACTTCGATCGCCGCAAGATGAACTGAAGAACCGGCGTTGACTGCAGTGCGCGCCGCGAAGCTGCCGATGCCGAGGGAAATCGATGCCGTGTCTGCGGTCACTACGGTCACATCATTGAAGTCGACGCCCAGTTGGTCGGCGGCGATCTGCGCGAGCGTCGTTTTATGCGACTGCCCCTGCGGCGTCGCGCCGGTATAGACGACGATCTTGCCGGAGGTCGAGACGCGCACCATGGCGCCTTCGTACGGGCCGAGGCCGGTCGCTTCCACCGCATTCGCCACGCCGATGCCGAGATAGCGGCCCTCTGTGCGTGCCGCCGCCTGCCGCCGCGCGAACGCCGCATAGTCGGCGGCTTCCAGCGCCGCCGCCTGGCACGCCGGATAGTCGCCGCTGTCGTAGGTGACCGGCCGCCCATCACGGAAAATGATGCCCACGTTGTAGGGCATCTGCTCCGGACGGATGAAATTACGCCTGCGCACCTCGGCCGGATCGAGCTTGAGTTCGCGGGCGACACGATCCATCAGCCGCTCCATCGTCACCACCGCTTCAGGCCGCCCCGCGCCGCGTACCGGCGTTGTCTGAATCTTGTTCGTGAACACCGACACGACATCGAGCTTGAAGTTCGGAATCACGTACGGGCCCGGCACCGTGGTCGCCGTGATCCACGGCAGCACAATGCCCCACGGCACATAGGCGCCGGTCTCATGGATCAACTGTCCGCGCACGCCGATGATTTTCGCACCGGCATCAACGGCGATCTCCATGTCCCAGTATTGATCGCGCTCCTGGTGAGTGGCGAGGAAGTTCTCGCGCCGGTCTTCGATCCACTTCACCGGCCGGTTGGTGAGCATCGATGCCACTGCGACGTTGACGTACTCCGGATAGAACGATCCCTTCGGCCCGAAACCGCCGCCCACGTCCGGCGTGACCACGCGCATCTGGTGATCGCCGAGATCGAACATGTCGAGCATGCAGCGTTTCAGCCGGTGCGAGCCCTGCGAGGAAACGAATAGCGTGTACGATTGCGTCGGCGCTTCATAGCAGGCAACGGCACCGCGGCATTCCATGAAAAACGCCCCGCCGCGGTGCTGGTAGATCTTCTCGCGGAAAACGTGTGCGGCAGCGCCGAATGCACGGTCGGTCTCGCCCACTTTCACAGGAAAACGCGCCGCCACGTTGGAATCGCTGCCGGCGTGGGCGAACGGTGCGCCCTGCTCGAGTGCCGCGCGGCAGTCGTTCACCGCCAGCAGCGGTTCGTAATCGACCTCGACCAGTTGGGCCGCATCCTCGGCGATGTAGCGGCTGTCCGCGATCACGCAGGCAACCGGTTCGCCGGCATAGCATGCTTCGTCCTTCACGAGCGCATACGGCATGCACGGCTGCTTGATCGCCGGATGCGGCACCAACAGCGGCAGCGTCTGACGCCGCACGGATTCCGGCAGATCGGCATACGCGATAACGGCCCGCACGCCCGGCAATGCGCGCGCCGCGGTCTTGTCGATCTTGCCGACTTTCGCGTGCGCGTAGGGACTCCTCACGAACGCCGCGTGCAGCATCCCGGGCAGCTTGATGTCGTCGACGTATTGGCCTTGCCCCCTAAGGAAAGCCGGATCTTCCTTGCGCTTGACCGATGCGCCGAACCAGGTCGAGGCCATCAAGCCCCCTCCCGCATACGCTTCGCGGCATCGAGCGCCGCAGCGACGATCGCCTGATAACCGGTGCAGCGGCAGAGATTGCCGGACAGCGCGTCGCGCACTTCCGCCTCGCCGGGATCGGGATGGTCGCGCAGGAATTCGGTCAGCGTCATCAGCACGCCCGGCGTACAGAAGCCGCATTGCAGCCCGTGGTTGTCCTGGAACGCCTGCTGCAGCGGATTGAGTTTCTCGCCGTCAGACAGTGACTCGACGGTGGCGACCTCCGCGCCATCGCACTGCACCGCGAGCAGCAGGCACGCGCGCACGCTCGC